>Ga0315295_10000154_pt1 | contig 57869 bp, 50 predicted proteins | sample YL17G14_0_MG_FD_204453 | JGI IMG/M metagenome (GOLD analysis project Ga0315295, IMG submission 204453) | Sediment microbial communities from Yellowstone Lake, YNP, Wyoming, USA - YL17G14_0 | ecosystem: Environmental > Aquatic > Freshwater > Lake > Sediment | place: USA: Wyoming | collected... | reverse complement strand
CAGTTTGAGCTTGCCGGGGCGTTTGATATGTGCGTCAAACGCCCCGGTTTATTTTTGTCTGAAGCAAGGACTTGTTTATCCGCCTGCAACCTCTCAGCGGCGGGCCGGCAGGAGTTTGAAGGCGTTCTCGCCGCCGTTTATCAGGTGCAGTAAGGGCTGGGGCCTGTCCAGCCCTTCGATGAACTTTGGCCTGGCGGCCCAGGGTGCCACGCTCAGCACGCCCGTCAAATCCATCCAGTGCTCCTGCCGGGCCACGGGCAGGTTCCAGGTCATGTGCAGGTGGTTGGCTGGCGGATATTGCTTGTACTCGACCATGCTGGCGTACTTGGGCACGATGAACGTATGCGGCCACGTGGGCGTGGTCAGATTGCACATGGCCCGCCCGAGTTCTTCGGGCACGGCCGTCGTATGCGCTTCGTCCCAGACCATGCTGAACAATCCCGTCACGCTGCTGTAGGCCATTCGAGCGGCGATGCCTTCGATCCCGGCGGGCGTCATGAACGTTACAGAGTTGCCGCCCCCGGGGAAATAATCCGCGTCGGCCAGAGGCATGCTTACGCCGTCCATAATGCTCTTGACCGATGCGCCGGGTTCTGCGGCCCAATCGAACGAGGCGCTGCCGGAGTTGTCGCCGTCCACTAAGCCCTTGGTGTACCAGTCTGCTTTCTTGTCCAGCGACTTGACGCCAAGTTTTTCGGCCAATTCTTTGATTTCCCACGCTTCCCAGACTTTGCGGAAGTCCATGAACAGCGGCGGATTTCCGCCGGACAGGTAGGTCATGAACAGCATCGTCAGCAGTCCCTGGACGTCGGCCTCGGTCGCGTACGGCAGGGGGGCCTTGCGGCCCTGATGGTCGAACGTCGAGTTGAACAGGCTCTCCATCACGTCGGCGACCGGCAGCGGAATCCCTCGCAGGTCGCTGCCCCATTCGAGCTGGCTCATGAATCCGCCGCCGACTGCGTTCAAATCCGCCATCAGGTCCCGTACGATCAGGTACATGGCCAGCGACTGGTTGAATCGTTCGCTGTCCGCTTGGTCCCGCAGCTCCAGGCGTTTGCCGATGTGCCTGTCAATCCAGCTTCGCAGCGTCTTGAGCTCCTTGGCGTCGTATGCCTTTTTGTTCAGCATGTCGGCCAAAAGCTTCATGTCCAGGCGCGTGATTTCGATGCCGAAGGTATTTCTCGTTGGAATGATATGAGCCAGGGCCGTTTCCATCCCCATCGAATCGTGGCCTAATATGACGACTCGCCGGCCACGCAAAGCGACAGCCGTCACGGCGGCATAGCACCAGTCGATGAGATTCTTCGCCGTTTGGTCGGTCATCCTGGGGTCCATTCCGGTATCGGGCCACGTGCCGACGTTTAGGGCGGCCAGCCGCCCGTACTGACTCAGGGCGCCGTTGAGCGCGTGGGCGTAAACCACGCCGGGCTTGGGGCCGCTGTTGCCGCAGGTGATGTTCAGCGGCGTGTTGGCCGGAAATTGCTGGAGCAGGGAAATGGCCGTGAGCTGCGGAAAAGCCCACGTATCCGGCACGCAAACTAATATATCGACACCCGCATTGCGAAACTGCTGGGCGACGACGTCGGCCTGCGCTTCGCCGTCCACCAAAACGGTCGAATAAACCACCGTCACCGGGGTCTTATCCGGCAGAACCACCGAGCCGCTTATTGTGTCGGCCGCCATCCTGACGATGTTCTGACATCGTGTCCGGCTGGCCTGGTCAATCCGCGGGTCGCTGGTCGCAAAAACACCGATCACCGGAACTTTCGGACTCGCCTTCCTTATATCGGGCAGGCGCTTAGCCTCAACCTTCTTAGCCATTTTGTGTGCTCCTTCCGAATTTATGATTTAGGAGGCTTGCGAGAGCCGAAATAGGAAATCGTCACTCTTAAACAGTAAATCCATTCGTATCTTCCAGCAGTTTTCTGACGAAGTCGAGGAACTGGGCGGCGTAGGCGCCGTTGGCGACTTTGTGGTCCACCGAGAGGGTCATGTTCATTAGCTTGCGGACCATGATGTTGCCGTTGTCCGGCACGCAGGTATCGGTGATTTGCCCGATGCCCAATATGCTGCACTGGCCCGGCACGACAATGGGAATGAAATTGTCTATCCCGAACGCGCCGAGATTGCTGACGGTGATGCAGCCACCCTCCAAATCCGTCGGAGCCAGCTTGTTGGCGCGGGCCCGCTCGACGAGGGCCTGACCGTCACGTGCGATCTGCCGGACGTCCTTTTTATTGACGTTCTTGACAATCGGTGCGACCAGACCGTCCGGAACGGATATGGCCAGGCCGATGCCGATGGTTTCGGCCAACTTGATCGTTTCGCCCTCCAACTGGCCGGTCATGATCGGGAATTTTTCCAGTCCCGTGGCGACCGCCTTGATGATGAAATCGTTGTAGGAAAGCTTCACGTCGCCGGCGGCGTTCAGTTTGGTTCGCAGCTCCACCAGGCCGGTGACATTCGCTCTGACGGTCAGATAGAAGCAGGGGATTTCTCGCTTCGATTTGAGCATCCGCTCGGCGGTTATCTTCTGGAGCCTGTTAAGCGGCACGGTTTTCCCAAGTGCGGCCTGCGGCGCCGATGCGGCCGGAACGGCAGGCTTGGGCACTTTCGCGCCGGCGGCGTTTTGGACGTCCTGCTCGGTGATCTTCCCTCCGGGTCCCGTGCCCATCAGCATTGCCAGGTCCACGCCAAGCTCCTCGGCTAATTTCTTTGCTCGCGGCGAGGCCATGACTCTGCCTGCCGGCTTTGGCGATTCAGCCTCGGCGGCTTTGGCGGCAGGGGCCGCTTCGGCGGGCCCTTGCGCTTCTGCCGGTGCGCCGCCTGCAAGCGAATTGACAAAGCTCTGCGGCACCTGTTCGTCCTTGTCGCCGAGAACCAACAAAGGCGCCCCGACCGGCAGCGTCTGGTCAACGGCTGCGAGAATATACTTTACAAAACCGCCGGCGGGCGATTCCATTTCGAGGGTCGCCTTGTCGGTTTCTATCTCGAAGATTACGTCGCCTTTCTTGACTTCGTCGCCGACCTTGACCAGACAACTGACAATCGTCCCAGTGTCCATCGTCTCGCCAAGTTGAGGTAATCTCACTTCTTTTGCCATTTATCTTGTCCCCATCCTTTTCTGGATTGATGATTCGAGATTTGTGATTTTTGGTTTCTCGAATCCTCAATCATGCACCATCAATTGAATTATTACCCAGGTCTTTGCGCCTGGAGAAACGGTATCAGGTTTTTGGAATAAAACGGCTCCTGGGTACACCAGAAGATGTAATCGGCCTTGAGATACTCCGTGGCAAATCCGACCATCTCTGAGATCGTAACCGGCTGCCCGGATTTCGGATTCTTGTGTTGATAGTTACCGTCTTGAACGGCTATTCCCGTCGGGACCGTTCCGGCGCACTGCCTGATAAGAGGGTAACAATGGTTCATCTGCCCGGGCTTATAAGGCAGCAGATCCGGACCACCGACGCCGACCTTCAGTTCTCCGGCCTGCTGATACACGCTGCGGAGGTAGAGTCGATCGTTGTCCGGAAGCCATTCGCCGGGCATGAAGTTAGCGTACTGCATGGCGACCGATTTCGGAAACGCGCTCTTCAAAACCCTCATGTTCGCAATGATGGCATCACGATACGCCGCGGGAGTGAAGCCCTTGGGAAACAGCCGTCCACTTTCTCCGAAAGACACCGCAGTCTCCGCAAGATTGATTCCCTCGATCTTGCCGTCAAATTCTTTGCCGAGTGTCAAAAGGAGCTTGTGAAATCTCTCCTGCACCGCCGGGTCCCATCGCCTTGCCACCCAGCCCTCCGGCACCGCGCGTGTTTCGTCATCGTCTGGGATACTGTACTGCTTGTCAGTTCCGCCATTGTATCGAGCGTCGTTAAGCAGGTACCGAGGCACGTTGACGATGTTCGGATCGAACGAGACGTCCTGAAGCTGAATGAACATCTTCTTGCCGTTCGAATTCAGGAACACCAGATCGTGCTCAATGGCGCTGAAGTCGTAACCATCTTTCCCCTGCTCCAACTCGCGCCATGTGTATTTCAATTGCGCTCCTTCAAACGCCTTTGTATTAAGGAACGCCGCGTCGGATATTCTCTCCCTGTCCCTATTGAAGAACACATAGTGACGCGGGCCTTCGCCGCGGGCGCCAGTGCAGCAGGCCAAACTCACGAGCATGCAACAGCCCAGTTTGGTAATAGCACTCATACCGGAATTCATTTGCGCTCCGTTCACTGGCCCACAGCGTGTTTCACGGCTTCTACGATTTTTTCGACGCTGGGGATGCTTGCTGTCTCCAGAGGCTCGCTCATCGGCGGCGGCACGTCGGCGGCCGCCAGATTGACCGGCGCCGCGTCGAGATAATCGAATCCGTGCGAGCCGTCGCTGAATTGGTACTCCATGAGCTGGCCGGTAATCTCTCTGCCGGCGCCGCAGGTACAGAAGCCTTCGCTGACGGTGATCAGCCGCCCGGTCTTGCGGACCGACTCGGCAACAGTCTGGATGTCCATCGGCTTGAGCGTTCGCAGGTCGATGACCTCGGCGTCGATGCCGTGCTGTTCGGCCAATATTTTTGCGGCGTCCAGCGACCACATCGCCATTCTGCTGTAACTGACGATCGTCGCATCGCTGCCAGGCCGTTTGATATCGGCCACGCCCAGCGGGATGATATAGTCGCCTTCCGGCACAGGGCCCAATTGGCCGTACGTCGCTTTGTGCTCAATGAAGACGACGGGATTGTCACTGCGTATGGCGGCCTTGAGCAGCCCTTTGGCGTCATGGGGCGTCGAGGGCATGACGACGTAAAGCCCCGGCGTGTGCATCAGCCAGGCTTCGAGCGATTCGGAATGGTGGGCAGCGATACACCGGCCGACGCCGCCTTCGGTTCGCAGAACCATAGGGACCTTCGCCTTGCCGCCGAACATATAGCGGTTGTATGCGCCGACGTGGACGAGCTGGTCCATCGCTATCGTCACGAAATCGACGTACATGATCTCGGCCACCGGGCGCATGCCGCGAAGGGCGGCTCCGACGGCGGCCCCTGCAATCGCCGCCTCGGATATCGCCGTATCGATGACTCGGCCCGTGCCGAATTCGGCCAACAGGCCGCGTGTCGCCTGGTACGCGCCGCCGTAAAGCCCGACGTCTTCGCCGAATACGATGACGTTCGGGTCGCGCCGAAGCTCTTCGGCCTGAGCCGCGGTAACCGCCTGGGCGATGTTCATGATGTCCATGCCGAACCTGGTCTTGATCTGGCCTTTGGCTTGTTCGGCCGCTTCTTTTTTTGTCTGGGCCGTCGAAGAGGCCACCGCCGCTTCAAAAGCAGCCGTGGCTTGCGAGACCTTCGCCGAAACGGTTCTGTCTCTTTCGAGTAGCTCGGCGGGGTAGGTCTCTTCGACATAGACGTCTTTGGCCACGTCAGCGGGATTCGGCCAGGGGCTGTCCATGCCGAACTGCGTCGCCGCTTCGATGGTCGTAAAGGCCTTGCTTTTAATCTCGTCCAACTGCGCTTGCGTGCAGAGTCTCTCGGTAAGCAGCTTCTCACTTAGAACGGTGATCGGGTCACGCTGGTGCCAGGCTTTCTCCTCTGCTTTGGTTCGGTAAGCGCGAGGGTCGCTTCGGCTGTGCCCATACCAACGATACGTCTTGGCCTCGATCATCGTCATCTGGGAGTTCTTCCGTGCCCTCTCGACGGCGGCGCGAACCGTCAGAAAGACGGCTACCGTGTCCTGACCATCTACAATCACTCCGGGCACGTCGTATGAAGCAGCCCTCTGGGCGATGTCCACGATATTACTCGCTCTGACGGTGCCATCGACTTCGCTGCCTGAGAACGGCACACTCATTCCGTAAAGGTTATTCTCAATGATCGCTACCAGAGGCACGCCCAGCGTAGCGGCCATGTTCATGGCTTCATGAAAGCTGCCGGTATTGGTCGAGCCGTCCCCGAAGAACGACAGCACGACCTTTCCGGTCTTCTGATATTTCTCCGCCAGAGCCGCTCCGACCGCCGGCGCCTGGTTGCCGCCGACGATGCCGGTCGAGCCGAGATTGTTGCATTTATCAACGTCGGCGATGTGCATCGAGCCGCCTCGGCCTTTGCAGTAGCCGGTCTCTTTGCCCATCAGCTCAGCCATCATCTGGTTCCAGTGATTCTTGCGGTCCTGCTCGCGGTCGGCGTATTTGTTGCCGATGGCGCCGCAGTGGCCGTGGCCACGGTGGGTCGAGCCGATCACGTCACCCCGCTCGATAGCCGCGATGGCTCCGACCGCGACGGCCTCTTGCCCGGCGTAAAGGTGAGAAGCGCCTTTTATGATATTCTGGCCCAGCAGATCATACACCTTCTCCTCGAAGAACCGAATCTCGTAAATCGTTCTGAGCCAGTCAGTTACATCCTTAAGGTCTGCAATCCCGCTGGCGATGAGGTCTCCAACCTTCGGAGCCGGCTTCTTTCGAGTGTCCTCTAAACAAAAACCCATACTACAAATCTCCTGAAAAACTCACTCTTCGGGGCAGAAAATGGTAGGGTGTGCAACTTTGTTGCACACGCGGATTCTGATCAGCGTGGGCAAAAACGGCCTTTGCCCACCCTACGAGTTCGCCCCGCAAATAGCATTAAAAAACGGTAATATAGCATATCTGACTATGCAAAAGCAATGGCGGCGTAGTCATTTTATTCCCTTTTTTGGGAAATCGCCGAGCACGCGGCCCGCGTTTTGGCTTGCTTGTCGGGCGGAGCGGGCATAGAATTATGCTGAATTCTTGGCTGTTTGTGTTGGGAGGAATCGTACAAAACGGTTTCATATCCGCTGTATCAGGGTTGAAAAATGACATTTGCGCCAGAATTTGAAACAAGGACACGGCAAAGAATGACGAAAACCTCATGCTCTCTACTATTCGTACTTAGCCTGCTTGTGGCCGCTGCATCCGCTGTTGGCGCCAACAGCCCCCGGCCGGGACCATCCGTTGATTTCAGTCACGGCCCGCTCAACGTATCAGAGAATAAGCGATTTCTTATCCACCGTGACGGGACGCCTTTCTTCTATCTTGGCGATACCGCATGGGAGCTTTTGCACAGGCTTAACCGAGAAGAAGCAGACAAGTACCTCGAAAACCGGGCGGCAAAAGGTTTCACTGTGATTCAGGCTGTGGCTCTGGCGGAGCTCGACGGTCTGGGAACGCCCAATTCTTACGGGCATTACCCTCTGCTTGAAAATGACCCTGCCCGGCCGGATGTAAAGGACGGGCCTGAAAACGATTACTGGGACCACGTCGATTACATCGTCAATAAGGCCGAATCGCTCGGGCTGTATATCGGCTTGCTGCCGACCTGGGGTGACAAGTGGAACAAGAAGTGGGGTGTCGGCCCTGAGATTTTTACGCCCGCCAATGCGGAGGTTTATGGCCGCTGGCTGGCCAATCGGTACGCGGCCAAACCCAATATCATCTGGATTCTCGGCGGCGACCGGCCCATCGAGAATGACACGCACAGCGCAATTATCCGCGCGATGGCTCGGGGGCTCAAGCAAGGGGACGGCGGCTCGCACCTGATAACCTTCCATCCGACCGGCGGAAGAACCTCTTCGGAGTGGTTTCACGGCGACGATTGGCTCGATTTCAACATGCGCCAGAACGGACACGTGGCCGAGTTTACCGGGCGATACGACGGCACGCGAGCGGATTACGACCGCACGCCGATCAAGCCGGTGGTGGACGGCGAGCCGATCTACGAAGACCATCCTGTCTCGTTCGACGCCAAGAAGATGGGCCACTCGATTTCATCCGACGTTCGCCGGCCGCTGTATTGGGACCTGTTCAGCGGCGCCTTCGGTCACACTTACGGCCATCACTCCGTCTGGCAGATGTGGCAGCCGGGCCGCAATCCCGTCAACAACCCACTCATGCCCTGGTTCGAGGCCATCGACCAGCCCGGCGCCGGCCAGATGCAGTACGGCCGCAGGTTGATTGAATCGCGTCCGTTCCTGTCGCGCGTGCCGGACGATTCGATCATTGTCACGGACCGTGTCCCGACCAGTGTACCCGGTGCGGGCCGATACAGGTTCGTGGGGACTCGCGACAGTGAGGGCAGCTACGCGATGGTTTATGCCTCCGTCAGTCGCGCCTTTAAGGTGCGCATGGACGCGATCAAAGGTGAAAAGGTCAAGGCCTGGTGGTACAATCCGCGCAACGGCCAGTCCACCGCCATCGGCGAGTTCCCCAACACCGGCCAGCGGGAGTTTGTGCCGCCTGATAAGGGTGAGATGCTCGACTGGGTCCTTGTCCTCGATGATGCTTCCAGGAATTTCCCGCCGCCCGGCGCTCGCTGACGCCCCGTGCGGATCAGGAGGGCGACAAATGCCACGATTGTTCGTGTTTCTGCTCTTGGGTGTGGCCCCGCTGCTGGGCGCGACGGCCCAGGATCGTCCGGAGAAGGCTCTTCCTGAGGCATGGACTCTAACCGGCCCCCTCGGAGAGACACCCAAACGTGTCACCGAAGCGCTGCCTTTGTCACACCAGTCGGAAGGAGGAGTCTGGGTCAAATATGATCCGATGAGCGATGAGTTTGACCATGACTCACTCGACACCGACAAGTGGGTGCGCAACATGCACTGGTGGAAGGGTCGGCAGCCCGCCCTTTTCAAGGCCGAGAACGTCACGGTCGAGAACGGCCGACTGCTCCTGACGATGCGCAAGGAGCCGGTGGCCGAGGAGTATCGCAAGCAGGCTTACCATGACTATACGTCGGCGGCGGTGCACAGCCGGGACCGCACCTGCTATGGCTATTTCGAGGTGAAGGCCCGCCCGATGAACTCGGGCGGCTCGAGTTCGTTCTGGTTCCAGCAGGACGCCGCGCCGGGCTGGGCGACGGAAATCGACGTATTCGAGATTGGCGGGAAGGCCCCGGGCCATGAAAACAAGTATCACATGAACCTGCACGTTTTCCGCACACCGGCCGAAAAGCGGCACTGGTCCATCGGCGGCGATTGGAATGCTCCGTGGCGGCTGGCCGACGATTTCCACGTTTATGGCCTGGAATGGGATGATGAGTTCGTCATGTATTACGTGGACGGCGTACTTGTCCGGCGGGTCCACAATACCCATTGGCACCAGCCCCTGTATTTGATCTTCGACAGTGAGACCATGCCGGACTGGTTTGGCATGCCGAACGACAAGGATCTGCCCTCGACGTTCCAAATCGAGTACGTTCGGGCCTGGAAAAAGCGAGCTCAGAACGGTTGAGTTCTGGTTTTGTGAGGTTAATCGGAATGAATCGAAACGAACTTGTCATACACGCTCTTACCCGGCGTCAGTTCCTGGCACGTCAGAGCGTGGCGGTCGGGGGTATGATCCTTGCGTGGTTGTTGCACGAGGATAGACTGCTCGCAGAAGCCGGCAATTTCGCCGAACAAAAGAACATCGGCGTCACGTTCCCGCTGAAGGTTAGCGAGAACCGTCGGTATCTGGTGGATTCCCGGGACAAGCCCTTCTTCCTGTTGGGCGATACACCCTGGTTTCTCCAGAAACTTCCCCTGGAGGACGTGCGCCGGGTCCTGGACGACCGCAAAGCGAAGGGCTTCAACACGCTGTTCCTGGAGATTTTGGATGACAGCCGTCTGCCATCCCGCGACGCCTACGGGAACGTGGCGTTCCAGCCCGAGCTGGACATCACGCGTCCGGTGGAGGCCTATTGGCGGTACGCGGATACCATTATGGACGAGGCCGCCCTGCGTGGCTTTTTCGTTATCATGTCCGAGCTCTGGTATGGTTCGGGCAAGGGCCTGTGGATGCATCACGTCAAGCCGGACATTGCCAGGACCTACGGCACCTTTCTCGGTCGGCGCTATGCACGTTTCAAGAACCTGATGTGGATGCACTGTGGCGACCGCAATCCGGACGAGAATCTCACCGCATGCGCCCGCGTGCTCGCCGAGGCCATCCGCGCGGATGCCCCGCATCACCTGCACACGGCGCACAACGCCCACGAATTTGCCAGCTCGGCCTTCTTTCACACGGAGCCGTGGCTCGATGTCAACATGGCTTACACCTACGGTGCTTCTTACCTGCACGTGCTGCCGGAGTATCAACGGAAGGACCCGATTCGCCCCGTCATCCTGGGCGAGACCGGCTATGAGGACGAACCCAACGCCATTGAGTTGCTGCCGGATGCCAAAAGGGGCGACCTGTGGAATCCCTATCGCATCCGCCGCAATGCCTGGTGGGCCGTGCTGTCCGGGGCCTGCGGCTACTGCGCCGGAACGAGGCTGTGGCGGTGGGAAAAGAACTGGCGCGACGTGCTCCAGGTGCGTTCCACGGCAGAGGCACCGCATCTGCTGCGCCTGATGGAAACCATCCCGTGGTGGCGGCTGGCGCCGGACGTGCGGCATGAGCTGGTCACCGCCGGATTCGGCGACTGGAAGCAGGCCGACTATGTCACCGCAGCTCTGGCCGACGATAGCAGCGCAGGTGTGGCATACCTGCCTAATGCCCGCCCGATCATCGTAAACCTCACCAGGCTCTCCGGCTTGGTCACAGCACGCTGGTTCGATCCGTCGAACGGACAATTCACAGCCGTTGCAGGCTCACCCTTCAACAACACCGGGCCGAAAGATTTCACTCCGCCCGGCAAGAATGCCGGAGGTGACAGCGACTGGGTACTTGTTCTTGAAGGCGCGATTAGAGAGTATCCCCCGCCAAGCCGCAATGAATAAGGTTCAATCGTTTCTGTTGCAAACCAAAGTGAATCATCTGAGGAGTTCTCTTCTATGAAAAAGGCCGAAATCACTGTGTTGTTCTATCTCGGTATGTTACTGGTCGGCACCGTCTGTGTTGCCGATGACTGGCCGCAGTTTCGCGGCCCAAACCGGGATGGAAAGTCGCCTGAGACCGGGCTGTTGAAGGTTTGGCCCGAAGGCGGTCCGAAACTTCTGTGGTCTGTCGATGGGCTGGGTATTGGATTTTCATCCGTGGCCGTAGCGAGGGGATTTGTACATACGACCGGTATGATTGACGGCCAGGGTTTTCTTTTTGCCTACGATCTGGCCGGCAACCTGAAATGGAAGGAATCTTACGGCCCGGAATGGACAGGATCGTACAAGGGGACACGCACAACGCCGACGATTGACGGCAATCGCATCTACGTCTTCAGCGGTACCGGAGTGATGGCGTGCTTTGAAGCCGGCAGCGGCAGGAAGCTCTGGGAGGTGAACACATTAGAGAGGTTCGAGGGCAGGAACATTCAGTGGGGTATGAGCGGCTCGCCTTTGATTGATGGCCAGAAGGTCTATTGCACCCCCGGCGGCAAGAAAGGTGTCATTGTTGCACTGGACAAAATGACGGGTCAGACTATCTGGGCCGCTACAGGTTTGAATGAGCGGTCAGCTTACAGTTCTACTATTCTCATCGAGAGGGGCGGCAAAAATCTTCTCATAAATATGATTCAAAAATCGGTTATCTGCGTAAACGCGGATAACGGCGAGCTGATCTGGCGGGAACCTTACGTGACACCTTCCGATACGGGCGGCGTGACATCCATCTATAAAGATGGTCATGTGTACGTAACCAGCGCGGTCGAACGGGAGTTTACCAGAGGCGGAGTCATGTTCGAGCTTTCAGCCGACGGGACATCGGTCACCGAGAAATGGAACGACCAGACTCTCGATTGCGGCCACGGCGGAGTTGTACTGGTCGATGGCTATCTGTACGGCTCGACCTTCGACGGTATTCCAAAAGGCGACTGGGTTTGTCTCAACTGGGACAGCGGCAAAGTCATGTACAAAGTCAAATGGAACGGCAACAAGGGCTCAGTAATTTACGCCGACGGAATGCTGTACTGTTACGACGAAAACACCGGCGATGTCGCCCTCGTGAAGGCTTCACCGGAAAAGTTCGAGATCGTCAGCTCTTTTCGTGTCACACAAGGCTCCGGCCAATACTGGGCCCACCCCGCCATTAGCGATGGCCGGTTGTATATCCGCCACGGCGACGCTCTAATGGCCTACGACATCAAGGCCAAATAGCCATCGCAAATCGCAGCGAAGACCTCTGTTTCTGGAAAAAAGAGCGTAAATCGCACAACATTTTGACCACGGGGCCGTATTGCTTAGTTGAAGACGGTCAAACAGCCTATCGCTGTGCTGATATTGAAAGGAACGACAACAAATGAAGATCTCAGTTGAAAGCCCGACGAGGATCAAGATGATCCCCGAGACCGAGCACGAGAAGAACAGTCTTGACGCCCTTTGGAAGCTTATCATACGCTGCGATCAGGACAGCAAAGTGCTCTGCCCCATAGGTGCGTACATACCTTCCCGGCACGATGGGGCCAGTTTCGTCATACAGGACCAGTGATGAAACGCATTTTCGATTGTCGATCGCTCCGGCAGGCCTGCCGGAGCGATTTAAATCATCTATCGAAAATCGTGAACCGACAATCATATCCAATCACTTCGGGCTGCTGACTAATTTCTTGCGGAAGGCTTCGGATTCCCAGTTGTTGATGAAGTTTTCCTGACGCTTGTTCAAGGTTACAATTCCGCCCATCCGATGGGCGTTGGTCCGGATGAACATCGAGTACAGGACGATATCTCGCACGGTCGGAGAGATCTTCTCTGTGCCAGCGACAAAGAGACCGACGTCCTTGACAAGAAACGCCGCAGATGTTTTTTTGCCTTTTTGTATCTGTTGTTTAAGACGGCTGGCAATATTCTGAGAATCGCATTTCTCAATCCACATCGCAGGTCCATTGGCATAGACCAGCTCATCGGGTGTTAAAGATCCTGACAGCATCTTCTTGGCGTCTTTCTGACGCAGAAAATCGGCAATGGGATCGTTGTAGTAGTACCATATTGGTGTGCGCTCGCTGGTCGCCTCGCAGCAGGCTCGCTCGATGCAGAGCTTCATATCGCCGATCTCCTGCGGGCCGACAGGTTTGGCGAGACCAGTCTTTGGCTGCCTCAGCGGACCGTTGCAGCGTGTGATGACCCTCCGGACAAGCCGCAGGGCGGCGTCGGCGCTCTTGGCCGTGATGAAAAGCCCATGCTTGTGCAGGAAAAGGATCGCAGGGCTCTTGCCGAATTGACGCTGGTAACGCTCCACCATCTGGGCAATTCTTCTGGCCAGCATGTAGCCGGGATCCGTATACGGCACCCAGAGTGGAGGCGTATTCTCGTCTTTGAACAGCTTTTCGAGTTTTGCTCGTCCGTTCTTTGCGCTATGGTAGGCGCCGACCGCACTTGGATGCAGGTGAATCACACATTTATCCAGCCAGGCGTGCAGATGGGCTTCCACCGATGGCCGCGCCTCGGTTCTAATCTCATCATCGCACGCAAGCAGAAGCCGGTTTACCACCTCCGGCTCTCTGCGCTGCGGATCCATCTTCGCCAGGGAGTCGTCTTGCACAACCGACCGGGCCAGATCGAGCCGGAGCCGGCGCCAGCCCTCTTTTTCATTCATATCTTTTAAGGCTGTCCCACTGGCCTTGATATACATATACTGACCATCTTCGGTCTTTACGGATGTATTGCCCCCTCCGCCTTGAACGAGGACCGGATCGACTCCTGTTTCGTTCGATATTCTTATCAAATCCGCCAATGCCTTATTCATTATCACATGCTCCTTTTTCGTTAATTGGCCAGTCATAAATTCAAAGTGAACTAAAGTGAGCTAAAGTTAAGTCTCAATTCTTGACGAGCATCTCCCTTGGGGACACCTGACGGTGGAGCACCAAGTATGGATATTCTTCTTCCAAATTTTAGGCACTTTAGGCACTTGCAACTTTAGTTCACTTGTAATTATCTTGGTGTGGCATCCGGCAGACCGCCGTCCACGGGAATCGTCACGCCTGTTGTCGGTGTCTGTCGCGTGGCGAAGAACAATACGGCATTGGAAACATGCCGGCCCGTAATTTTGGCTTTTAGCAGGTTCCTGTTTTGGTAATATTCCTGCAATCCTTTTTCATCCAGTCCCCGCGCCTTCATGCGGTCCGGCCCCACTTCGGCCCACAAGCCCGATTTATACTTGCCCTCGGAGAATACTCCGTCCGGCGCCACCATGTTAACCCGGACTCCATACTGCGCCAGCTCTATGCTCGCGATGCGACCCAATTGGTGACATGCCGCTTTGGTCACACTGTAGGCGCCAAAGCCGGCGCCCGGGCTGGGAACGTTCTTCGTGGACACGATGATGATGTCACCGCCCGTGCCTTGCAGGATGAAGTGGCGGGCGATTTCTCGGAGCGTCAGAAAAGCGCCTTCCACGTTGACTTTTTCGAGCTTTCGGAAGGCATCGAGGTCTATGTCTTTCAGAAACTTGACCAGCGGGATACCCGCATTCACAACCACGACATCGATCCCGCCCCAGGTGAGAATGACACGTTCAAAACCTCGGATGACGGACTCTTCGTTGGTGACATCAATCGGGACTCCTATGACTCGGTCGCCGGCTATTTGTTTCAGGTCGTCCGTGAAACTGTCAAGTTTGTCGCCCGGCAGGTCCGTGGCAACCAGATGGCAGCCTTTCTCCAGCAGCCCGCAGCAGATTCCATAGCCGATAGCCCCTGCAGCGCCCGTTACTAAAGCCACCTTATTCGCAAGAGGCGAATCGGCATCTTCCTTCCGCTGATCGATGTAAAGTATTCCCAAGTCACGCAGACATACTATTTCGGGCTTCCGGCCGTGCTGCGTTGAATAATCCGAAACGGCATTCTCGAGTTGTTCGCGGGATTTTTCCACTGCTTCCAGAAAAAGCGGGGGTGTGCCGCCTTGGGTCAAAGGGGCCGGATAATCCTTGCCTTTGGCGTTTTTCGTAGAACCGGCGAACTCAAGGGCCGCTTTGTTCGTCAGGGATTTCAAAATAACGGGTCTATAGGGGATATCCGGATTCCCTGTCGGCTCCGCCAGCAGCCCGCGAACGACCGGCGCTATTTGGGCCAATTGTTTGCTGTGTCCTTTATCTGCCATTTGTTTTCTGGTCGTCATCTCTGGCGCCTTGACAATCGCTTCTATATAGAATTCGCACGAGCCTCTTTTGAAGTCTTCGTCACGACACCCATCATATACCCGGCATTCTCCACGGGCGCTTTTCCATCGAAGACGGCACTTCCAGTGACGATGATGTCGGCTCCCATTCGAGCCACATCGGCGACGTTGTTGCGGGTGATGCCGCCATCGACGCCGACCAGAGCGTCTTTACCTGCATCATGAATCATTTGTCTTAATTGCCTGAGCCGGGATTCGGTGGAAGGAATGAACTTCTGTCCGCTCCAGCCGGGATTCACCGCCAGAAGAAAGACCATATCCACTTCGTCAAACAGCGGCGAAATAACGTCGAGGGGAGTGCCGGGGTTCAAGGCGATGCCGCGCAGAATACCCCTCCTGGAGTCATTAGTGTTGGTCATCTCCCCCAGCTTCTGTAAAACACGATGGATGTGCCGGCAGGATTCGACGTGGACGGTAATCATATCGGCGCCGGCGGCGACGTAGCCGTCGAGTTTTTCCAGGGGCTCATTTATCAATAGGTGGACGTCTTTCAGTAGTGATGTCTTCATCGCCTTTATGAGTGAAGGCCCCACGGTCATCATCGGACAAAAACATCCGTCCATCACGTCAACGTGCAGCAATCGGACACCAGCTTCTTCCATAAGCCTCAGCTCAGAGCCCAGAGACATCAGGTCTGCTGTGAGAATGCCCACGCTTAAAAGTGGAGACGCCTCACGTAGTTGGCTTAGAAAGGGTCCGCCTGACATAGTCAATCCTGATTTCCCTGCTCTTGGTTCTTGAGGGTCTCGTATAGTTCGTAGGCTTCGGCCGGTTTCATATCTTCGTGGACGAGCTTCTGGATCACCTGCATCATGGCTTTCGGTGCGTCGGCCTGGAAAATGTTGCGTCCCATGTCCACCCCTGATGCACCCTCCTGCACGGCGTTGTAGGCCATTGTCAGCGCGTCGAGCACGGGAATCTTCTTGCCGCCGGCCATCACTATCGGAACCGGACAGGAAGCCGTTATCGTCCCGAATCCGTCCGGAACATAGTATGTCTTAATAATCTGGGCCCCAAGCTCGGCACAGATTCGGCAGGCCAAACGGAAGTATCTTGCATCCCGGACCATATCCTTGCCCACAGCGGTTACTGCCATCGTAGGAATGCCGTAGCGCAATCCCATATCCACCAGCCGGGTCATATTGTGCACGGAACGGGTCTCGAATTCGCCGCCGATAAAGACCTGCAGTGTAATCGCCGCAACGTTCATCCGAATCGCGTCCTCAATATCCACGGCCAATTCCTCATTCGACAGCTCCTTGAGGATGCTCGGCCCGCCGCTGCATCGCATCACGATGGGCTTGGTCAGCGTGGGCGGAACCGAGGTTCGCAGAATGCCGCGGGTCAGCATGATCGCGTCGGCGTAGTACATGAGCGGCACGATGGTCAGGTCAATCCGCTCAAGTCCGGTCGTCGGCCCCTGGAAGTAGCCGTGGTCAATTGCAAACATGACGGTCCGGCCTGTCTCGGGATTGAATATCCTTGAAAGCCGATTCTTCATGCCCCAATCGAGAGAACTCGCTCCCTTGAGGAAAAAGCCCGGAGCCTTCATGGGAACATCTTCGTAATAGTTCTTTTCCCCTTTCGCGGAGTCTATTTCGGGCATAATATTTTCCTTTCTTTAATCTTGTCAATCTAAGAAGCATCCTGCTGGTCGGCCCCGTTGTCTTTCCACATCCATGGGGTCGCGGCGACGAACCAGACGATGGTGGCGAGTATCATGAGCCACTTGACCGTGTTCAACTCCATCCGGCCTGTGAGGAACATGATCGAAGGCAGTGTTAAAGCGACCAGAGCCAGCAGTGAGACGATTTGTAATATCCGATTCATTGTTATTTCTCCTGTCACGCCGCGAGCGGGCGGATGCTTTTCTGATAAAACTTGCTCAGGCCGATGTACAGCACGGCGGCGACAAACCAGCCGGGCAGCGAAACAAACCACAGCGACCATCGGCCGATGGAAAAGACCGCACCGAGGCAGACGGCTAACGTCAGCACCCACGCGGCGCCGGCGGCCCAGTTGAAGCTGTGCCCGCTCAGCTCGGCATAAGCGCCTCGCAAGCCCAACTTCGGCATCAGCCAGAAGTCCACGAAGACAACCGCGCCCATCGGCATGAGGATCATGCCGTAGAGGGCGACAAAATCGAGCAGCTTCATGGCGATGGCGGGGAACATCCCGGCTATCGTTGCGATGGCGCCGGTGATCAGCGTGACTTTGAAGCGGGAAGATTTTGGGGACAGAGCCTGGAACGCAAGGCCCGCCCGGTAAATGGTCGGATTGGCCGTGGTCCATCCGGCGATGATCACGCACAGCAGCCCCACCAGTCCGGCGGCCCGATACGCCAACGGACCCGGCAGCACGTTTGTGTCGGCGGGGTCCAGGTGCAATTGATACGCATAGAGGATCGCAGCGCTAATCCAGGCCATGAAGTGTCCGACGTACATGCCCGCGCTGGTGGCGATGGCGTACCAGCTTTTCCTCGCAAAGCGGAACACCGACAGATCGCTCATCCCGATGTGCATGGCCATATTGCAGAACCAGGCAAAGAACATCACGTGCCACACGGTGAACTTGACCTGCCCCGGCAGAGGCTCACCGCCTTTCCATATATGCGTCTTGGCTAATGCCCATACGTCGCTCACCGAGTGTATCTCGGTATTCGTGACGACGATGAACTGCCGCAGGCCGACGAATCCGAAGGCCAGGAAGACCAGAACCATCCAGGGCGAGGCCACATTGGCGAACTTGGCGACGGTCTTGTATCCGTAAGCGGCTACGATGGCAATCAGACCTCCGACGACGGCGACGGCAACCACCCACCCGATGCTGTTCGGCAGCAGGTCGGAGAGGGCGGGCATCGGGAATTTGACCCAGACGCCCACGGCGGTGGCTGAGACGGTGACCATCGCCCCGGCGAGGAAGCAGAACATCACCCCGTTGGCCAGGTTGTAGAGCATCACGAGCTTGCGGCCGCAGATTTTTTCCAGTTGATAGTAGAGCGTCAGGCGGCTGCGCGTCGCGATGGGTGCGCACAGGAACATCCAGCTCAGAACCGCCAGGGCGTTGCCGACCAGAAGACCGATGATCAGGTCGAAGGCGCCGACGCCCGAGGCCACAAAGAGCGGCCCGATCATCAGCTCGGTCCCGGCGCAATGCTCGCCCGCGTACATTCCGATGAAGCTCTTGAAGCCGAGCAGGGCGTTCTTGGGCACCGGCTCGCGCTCGAATTCACTTCCGGCCTGTGTTTGTTGTGATTGCTTTTCTGTGTCCATGCCGTCTCCCTTACTATGAACTCTAATCCGTGTCCGCACTACCGGCGCTTGCTCAGAACCTTTTTCTCATAAGCTCTGACTTCATCCAGCCAGCCTTCAGCGGCCGGCACAGCTAATTTCACACAATAGTAATCCCAAACTGCCCCGAAGGGCAGCGTTTTAATCTCTTCAAGCATGGCCAAACGCGACGTGTAGTCCCCATTCAATTCTATCTTTCGCAGTTTCTCACTCGGCTCCAGCAGGGCGATTAAGAGGGCCTTTATCATGCAGCGCGTCCCGATGACCCACGCCGCGATGCGGTTGATGCTGGCGTCGAAAAAGTCCAGACCGATGTGCACCCGGTGAAGATAATCCCCGCGAACGATCTCCCCGGCGATGGCGCGCAGCTCGTCCGAGAGAATCACTACATGGTCGCTGTCCCACCGTACACCCCGGCTGACGTGAAGCAGAATCTCATCGAGAAACATCAGTACCGACGATATCTTATCGGAGACAACTTCCGTTGGGTGAAAATGTCCCGTGTCTAAGCAGAGTAGTGTTTTGTTCCGTATCGCGTAGCCTAAATAGAATTCGTGCGAGCCGACAACGTAGCTTTCCGAGCCGATGCCGAACAGCTTGCTTTCCACCGCGTCGAGAAGCCGGCTGCGGTCCATCTTCTTTGCGAATATCTCATCGAGCGATTTTTCCAGGCGCTCGCGCGGTCCCTTTCGGTCCACGGGAATGTCTTTCGAGCCGTCCGGAATCCACAGGTTCGTCACGCAGGGTGTGCCCAATGCTTTTCCCATCGCCGCCCCGATGGTTCGGCATGCAATGGCGTGCTCGACCCAGAACTTGCGCACCCCTTCGTCGGCGCTCGATAGTGTAAAGCCGCTCTCGGCCTTCGGATGCGAGAAAAACGTCCCGTTGAAGTCCATCACCAGTCCGTTTACCTTCGCCCATTCGATCCATGCCGCAAAATGCTTCGGATCCAATTCATTTCGCTCGACCCTGCCTTTGGTTTCTGCGTATATGGCGTGCAGATTCAGCCGGTGCTTGCCCGGAATCAGGCTCAATGCTTTTTCCAGGTCGGCCCGCAGCTCGTCGGCGGTCCTTGCCTTGCCGGGATACGCGCCGGTGGCCATGATGCCGCCGCCGGTTAATCCTTCGCTGCTCTCGAAACCGCCCACGTCGTCGCCTTGCCAGCAATGCAGCGATATCGCAATTTCGCTGAGCCGGTCCATCGCTTTATCGCTGTCCACACCTAACTCAGCGTAACGTGCTTTCGCCGCTTCATACGCCTTTTCGATCTTTTTGGAATTACTCATCGTTCGTCCTCGATTTCCGGTTACCCGACAGAATCGTAGGGTGGGCAAATTCTGTTTTTTGCACACGCTGATCGCAATCCGCGTGTGCAACAAGTTGCACACCCTACCCATCTCGTCTCAACTGGCATAGCTTTCCAGCAGTTTCTGTTCCGCCTGTCTCGTCCACAGCCCGTCGTTGAGGCGCTCGGCGACCTGCGGCATTTTTTCGCTTAGCTCTTCGAGCCGGACCAGCCCCATGCCCCGGCAGGCGGGATACACGATAATCTTGCCCGCTATCGAGCGGTTCTCGACCGCCCGGATTCCGTCCGTTGCGCCTTCGAGGCCGGATATGGCCGCGACACTGACGTTGGTATCGAGCCGGCCTGATTCGACCTTCGCTAACATTCGTTTCATGTCGTCCAGAGTCGAGCCGCTGGTCCCGATGAAGTATAATCGCTTTTCGATGTACGTGTCGAGGTCGATGGGGCCGCTGACCGTCGCCGGGATACCGGCAAAGATGTTGATCAGTCCTCGCTCCGCGGCGCCGTGCACAGCGGCGGCAACCAGCGCCGGGACCGGCGCCATCAGGGCCGTGTAGTCGAACAGCTCGGCGGTTTTCTCTTTAGTCGCGTTGTATGGTTTGTACTCGATACCGTTTTTCTCGGCCAAAGGTGCAGCGATCTTAGTCAATGCAGCTAACCTGCCGTCGTCCACGTCGCCTGCAAACACGCTCACACCCTCGACGCCCTGGCAGATATTGCGAATCACGTGCATCATGCCCATTGGACCGCCGGCGCCGATGACGTTGATCTTGTCGCCGGGGCGAATCTCGTCCGTTTCGGGGATAATTTCCATGGATTCAGCCGGATCCGAGCCTGTGGTGCCGACGATCCGGATGCCGCCGTAATGAACGCGGCCTACCATCGTCACAACGTCCCTGCCGAATCGGCCGCCGCACAGGACGATATTGAGAAGGCCGTTGGCTGCGACTTTTGCAAACAATGCTTCAACGACCTGCGGAGCCGCGCCGAAGTAAATGACATCATCGTAGCCGGCGTCGGGAAGTGCTGCTATGTCGGCGGCCTTGTCAGTCGCCACGTTCAGGTCCGCCGGTGCGGGGAACTTGGAAACCCAGGTGATCTTTGCCGGCTTGCCGTATCGATTAAACAGGTTTCCAAAAGCATGACCCTCCGGCTTTGTGTCCGCCACGATAAGCATCCGCCCATTTTTTTTCAGGCCCGTCCGTTCTGTAGAGACGTAAGCGTCCTCGACGCACGCCCAGGGTTCCACCAGGGCGACCGCCGAGCCGGACAGTTCCTCGCCGATGGGCAGGAGCATTGAATCGCCTGCCGGCGAGGTTGTAACCCTCTGGTCCATCAGCACGTATTCGGCCAATGCTCCTTCGAAATTGTATCCGAATGCGCCGTTTGACGTGGCGGTTCGCAGCCAGCGGTAGTCGGTCTGCACGAGGAATCGCTGGCCGGGCTTGAAATCTTTCACGCCGGGGCCGACGGCTTCGATTCTGACTGTCGCTTCATGCCCCGGCACCGTCGGCGCATCGCCGGGGACGTAGCTCGGTATCTCTTTGAGCACGTTAAGGTCGAGGCCGGAGACGATTTGGCTCTTGCGAACGTGCGAAGAAAACTGCTTGAGCAGCTTAAGGTCGGAAAAACAAAGACCGACCGCTTCAACCCGGCAGAGAATCTGATGCCGGCCCGGCCGGAAAACCTTCTTGGACTTATTCAAGACAAGCTTGTCCGGCCCGACAAGCTGCACCGCGTATTGTGTTTCAGGCAATTTCGCCATGACAGATATTTTCCCCTCGTTGACAGACGCTCTCAATTTCTAATCTTATCCAGTATATCCTGAGTAGTTGAACTATCATTCAGTCCGCTCAGGTTGTCCTCGTGCTGCGGTTTCAGCGAGCGTCCAACCTGCTCGAAGAACCGGTTCTTTTCCGCGGCGCTTTTGAAATTTCTTCGTGCCCATTCGCTGGTGTATCCCAGGCTGCATTTTCGCTGGAGCACGGAATGGGCATAAACGATGTGCGCGCCTTTCAGGAACACGGGCACGAGCGGCTTTAGCTCCTCACTTGCGAAGTCATCGACGAATTTCTGGCCGGGGCTGTTCATCTCCGTGCCCTCGACCACGATCAGGTCGAGCTTTTGGGCCAATTCTACTACCTGGTAGAGGTTCTTCAACTTTACACTGGGAGAGCCCGGCGTATAGTTGCGGTCCGGAATCACGTTCAGAGCCGCCGCTCCGATGCTCATGGCGACGCTAAGCAATTCCTCAATGGCCTTCTCCCCGTCGCTTGTTCCATCCAGCCATGTGTGTACGGGGATTCCGCCGGCGGCTAAAATGAATCGGTTGGTGTCGGCCATCCACGGAAACGAACCCTTGTCCGGCTGCACGTATCCGACGCCGCCATGTTTCATCGTTTTGGCTCGGATTGCGTTCAGTAAGTCCCTGCCTTCCGGAAGTCCCATCGATTTGGCGTCCGCGCCTAACTTCAGCGACCAGAAATCCATCAGGGCATCCGTTTCGCCTAAAATTTCTTTTGCCTTGCGAGCGTACGCCAGGCAGATATGTCGCTCGGTGGCATTGCCCGACGGCGTCAGAGCGAGCACGTCCCGCTCATAGTCCAGCTCGACCGGGCGCAGATACTTGTTCACGCGGTCCGTCAGGCTCCGGTTTCTCTGTTGAGCGGTTTCTCGCAGCCCGGCAAGGAATTTCTTCTGCTCGTCCGGCACCTGCGCACGAGGAAAACCAACTCCCATGTGATAAGAGATACCCGGCTCGCCCGGCGAGTTGATGACCCGGTCGGAAAACTCGGGCACGTAAACCCGCGTCTCCAAACCCGCGCAGACCTTCAAATCAAGCATCCTGCCTGCTTCGAAGAACTCTTCCAAGGCGTCCAGCACGTCGAAATCGACCACTCCGGCGACGGCCAGTCCCGCTTTGCGAGCCAGCCAGGCGAATTTGCTCGGCGAATAGCCGTAGGTGTTGTAGGAGAAAAACGTGTGACAGTGCAGGTTCACCCCATGAGATAAAGCCGTGCCGTCTATCTGGCGGGGTGAACTTGGCAGCTCGATTTCGCCTCTTGCTGGCTTTTCACACAGAGCCTGCAATGCTTCTTTTCTCCTGGCTGGATTAAAACTATCCAGCGCCTGTTCGAGCTCTTCGATTGAGGTATGCTTGCCTTTTCTGCTTTTCACTTCTTGATTTTCTCGTATTGCTTTTGCCAAAGGGGTGTTTCCTGCGGCTGATATTCTTTAAGCTCAAATGAATTGCGGACAATCTGCCGGGCTTCAGCGAGCGTTTTGATTTGCCTGGTGGCCCTGGCCTGCATCAGGATATTGCCGCTGGCGGTGGCCTCGACGGGGCCGGTCACGACTCTCTTGCCCAGGGCGCTCGCCGTGAACTGGCAAAGCAGCTCATTCTGTATGCCGCCGCCGACGATGTGCAGAACGTCGATGGTATGGCCGGCAACGTCTTCCACCGCCTCCATTATCCTGCGATACTTCAGGGCCAGGCTTTCCAGTATGGCTCTTATCATCTGCCCCTTGTCCTGGATCGGCTTTTGCTTTGTCGCAGTTAAATGCTCGTTGATTCGCTTAGGCATATCGCCCGGTGCGAGGAAGGCGCTGCAATCCACGTCGATGCGGCGGGCGAACGGCTTGGCTTTCTCCGCCATCTCCGCCATTTCCGCGTAGGACAGGTCTGCCCCTTCCCGCTGCCACTGCCTCCGGCATTCCTGTATGAGCCACAGGCCCATGATGTTCTTCAGGAGCCGAATCGTATTCTCCACGCCGCCTTCATTTGTGAACGAATATTCGAAGGTCTTATCATTGACAATGGCCTGTGGCGTTTCGATGCCCATCAGGCTCCACGTTCCGGATGAGAGATACGCCCAGTTGGCATCGCCGGCGGCCGGCACGGCGACGACGGCTGACGCGGTATCGTGCGAGCCGATTGCAATCACGGGGACGGGACCACAGCCCAGTTTTCTGCCGATCTCACCGGTCAACTGGCCCACGACGGTCCCGGGGGCAATGATCTTGGGCATGATATGTATCGGCAAAGACAGTCTGTCCAGCACTTCCTTAGACCATTGGCCGGTTCTCATGTCCATGAACTGCGAGGTGCTGGCCAGAGAGTATTCGGCGAAAATCTTGCCGCACAGAAAATAGCTGAATAAATCGGCGATGAAAATCAGCGTTCTGGCCTTGGCTAAAGCAACGGAATTGTTCAATCGCATCGCAAGCAGTTGATAGAGGCTGTTGAGCTGCATGAACTGCACGCCGGTATTGTCGTAAATCTCGCGCTTGCCGAAGAGCTTGAAAGCCTCCTCCATCATGCCGTTGGTCTGACTGTCGCGATAGTGGTAGGGGTTCTCGATGAGCTTTCCGTCGGCGTCCAGCAGGCCGAAATCGACGCCCCAGCTATCGACGCCGATGCCCCAGACCTGGGCGCGCGCTGCTTTTGTCGCTTTGCCGATGCCGGTCTTCACTTCGCCCAGCAGCCGCTCGAAATCCCACCGCAGCGAGCCGTTCTGCTCGATCGGGCCATTGCCGAAGCGGTGGATTTCTTCGAGCACAAGCCTTTCGGCCGAAACCGAGCCAAGCATGATCCTGCCGCTCTCGGCGCCGAGATCGACGGCAATATATTTCTTCACTTCCGCCATGGTCAACTCCTTGTGTGGCGAGGGCATCTTGCCCTTGTTCCCTACCGCCGGCAAGATGCCGGCGGGACGCAAGGCCGGGACGGCCTCGCCACAATTTGGCCCTGAAAAGATGATTATATAACGTAGATTTGCGGTTTTTGCAAATCGAAAATGAATAGTCGCCACAATTGGGCACATCCGTTTCTGTACCTGTGAAAATTTTTGTTGACCGGAGCGTTTAGGAAAGTATAATAATCATGTGGCCTTTCGAATTTCCCCTCCAGACTTGCAGGGAGAAAGGAGAAAGAAAAGAGAACGAGGGTACAAGTTTCGTGCGAGTGTCTTGCAGTTGTCATGTCGTCGGTGTCGGTGCGCCTTTGGTACGCCGTGAATCTCAAGTAATAACAGTCCTTTTGAGGAGTAAAACATGAAAGTTGGAATACAACTGTCTCGGGCGTCATGGTTCGGGATTCTGCTGGTTGTTTTGAGCTGCCTTGCACTTTCCGTCTGCGCCGAAGCGCAAGGAATAATGACGACGCGCAGTAAGGAGTACAAATCAAGCGATGTGCCGAAAGCTATTCCCGGTGTGGGAACGGTAACCTCAATCCTGACCATCGCGGATGGGGGCCTGATCGTGGATTTGAACGTGAAGCTGAACATCGCGCACTCTTATGACGCAGACCTGGATGTTTTTCTGATTGCGCCGGACGGGACGCGTGTTGAGCTGTTCACCGACGTCGGAGGCGCATCGCCTAACTTTCAGGATACGATCCTCGACGACGAAGCCTCGCAGTCGATCACCGACGGATTAGGACCTTTCGCAGGATCGTATCGTCCCGAAGGGAGTCTGGCCACCCTCAAGACTAAGAATGTTGCCGGCACGTGGACGCTCGAAGTCACGGACGATTTCAAAGAAAGCCGCGCCGGAACACTGAACTCCTGGAGTCTGATTGTTGAGAGGGAAATCCAGGATGTGCTACCCGCGCCGGTCATTCGGGTCGAACAAAGCGTCCCGGGAGGCATCTATGATACCGTGCGATGGGACCGGAACGGCGAGGCGAAAGAATATGTGTCAAACATCGTGGTGCCCATTCCGGATAAGAGCACTGTGACCTCGACGCTGGTCGTTGAAGACTCCGGTATGATCGGAGATCTGAACGTGAAGTTAGACATCACTCATGGAGTGGATTCCGATCTCGACGTGTTTCTGATTGCTCCGGACGGGACGCGCGTCGAGCTGTTCACCGACGTGGGTGGTCTGGGCGACAATTTCAGCGATACGGTTTTCGATAACGAAGCGGCCCTGTCGATAACAGAAGGTTCGGCTCCTTTTACAGGGACGTATCGGCCCGAAGGCAATCTCTCCAACCTGGTCGGCAAGGAGATGCACGGTACCTGGACGCTTGAAGTGACCGATGATTCGGTGCTTTCCTCGGGCACTTTGAATCACTGGTCGGTGATTGTGGACGTGGCGGATACCTTGTATTATGCCGAATGCGCTACCGACGCCGGCTTTGCCACGGTGGTAGCCGACAGCGGCTGGATAACCGGCACAAGCCATACATTCACCGGCCTGGTTGCGGACCAGGAGTATTGGTACCGCGTGAAGGCCAGGCCGATAGAAACGTGGTGCCAAACGAACGAGTCCGACTTTGCAGCCAATACGCTGACCCACACACAAGCGACCAGCGATGGAGACGTCGTTCTGGCCAGAGGCAGCGGCGATCGCGGCCCCGAAGTTTACGTTATCCAGAACCCCAGCTTCGAATGGTGGGAGGGATGGTCTATCTACAGCAACAATGCTGCTATGGCCGCAAATAGCATCGGCATTTGGGGAGGTCTCTGGGCCTCGGACGGCATTTGGGCCGGCGGCGTGATAATCGGGAGCAACTCCACGTACCCGAAAGGCGCCTATGGATATTTCTTGCAGCAGAATATAGATTGGACGGAAGTTGGGACGCTGGTGTTTGATTACTGTAGTTTCTACGGCTCCGAGCTGAAATCCCAGATACTTATCGGAGACCAGGAGGTCTGGTCCCACACCCACTCGAACAGATGGGCGGCGGACCACTCCGATTTAGCGGTGGATGTGTCAGGTATTACAGGTCGCAAAGACTTGAAACTTCGCGTCGAGGTTACCGGGATATCGGCAAGGAATTCCGCGGTATTGTGGGACAAACTGCGGACCTATGCCGTGGTCGGCTATGAGCCGTCCGGCAGCGTCGTTTCAACTTCAGTTAGTATCGGCGAAAGCGATACATGGGACCTTTTGCGATTCAATTCGACAGTCCCGGCGTGGACGGCGCTGACGGTTGACGTGTTGCCGGAGACCGGTGATACGCCAATTGATCCCTGGCGGAATATTCCGGGCGTCGGCGATGGAGTCGTGGGGATGGGCCTGAGCGATCTGGCGAACCGAACCATTAGGCTCCGGGCGAATCTCTCCACGACTGATCGGAGCGTTACGCCGGTTCTGCACGATTGGTCGCTCACGTACTCGGACGCCGCTCGGCAGAGCGCCTGGTCCGACGCGAAATCTTCCCTGCCGCCTAAGTAGAGCAGGTTTAGCCACAATGGAGGCCCCCCCCCCAAATGTTGCCGAACAAGAACAAAAGGGGCTGTGAGTTATGCGACTTACAGCCCTTGATTGTTTCTTTCGGTAGTTTCAATTAGATGATTCTATGAACTGTTCCGTTTAGCGGCTTCACGGATCAGCTAATCGAAGGAGTTATGTTCGGCTGGAAGCGCACTTTGGCCTGGCCGACGAGGTAAAAGCTGCCGGTAATGCAGATGAGGTCTTCTTTGCTGATGGCGCTTTTGGCAAGCTGGAGGGCCGGGCCCAGACTTACGGCGGTCTGGCACATCTTGCCGCAGATCTCCGTGTACATGTCGGCCAATTCCTCCGGCGGCATGGCCTTGACCGAGTTGCTGCGAGTGAAGATCACTTTGTCGGCCCCGTACTGCAATTTCTCCAGCATTCCCCGGATGTCCTTGTCGTTGTTGCAGCCGAAGATTACGACCATAGAATCATACGGAATATTTTGGCCTATTGCGTGCATCAGGGCCTGGATGCTCGCCGCATTGTGGGCGCCGTCGATCAGAATCCGCGGGTCCTGTGAGATCATCTCCATGCGGCCGGCCAGGGAGACCTTGCCGAGTCCCTCAGCCGCCTTGTCGTTGTCTATTTTGTAGCCCAGCGTTTTGAGCTTGTCCAGCATGGCCAGGGCAAGCCCGCAGTTGATGGCCTGATGGTTGCCGTGCAGCGGCACTCGCAGATGCTCGAATTTGCTCGTCGGTGTGGTCAGGCAGATTCTCGTGTGCGGCCCGTGCTCCCGCGATGTCTCAAACCGATGCGAGAAATCGATGTCGGTCCCGGTTACACTCAGAGGCGCTTTAATAGCCAGGGCTCGAGCCCTCAGAACCTGCATCGCGGCCGGGTCCTGCTGGACGGTTATGGCCGGCACCCCACGCTTGAAAATACCCGCTTTTTCCTCGGCAATAAGGTCGATAGTGTTTCCAAGCTGCTGCATATGGTCGATACTCAAGCTCGTTATGCCGACCACTTCAGGCTGAATCACGTTTGTGCTGTCCAGTCTGCCGCCCATGCCCGTCTCAATCACCGCAATATCAACGCGTTTATCGACAAAGTGCATGAACGCCAGGGCCGTCATGATCTCGAAGAAAGTAGGCGGGGTTTTCGACATCTTCTCAACGGGGGCGTAAATACGGTTCAGCAGGTCCCGCATCTCAGCCTCCGTGAGCATTTCTGAGTTCACCATAATCCGTTCGTGCAGGTGGACCACGTGGGGGGAGGTGTACAGCCCGACCTTGTAGCCGTTTGCCTCCAGCATTCGGGCCAGCATCGTTGCCGTAGAACCTTTTCCTTTTGTACCGCCTATATGAACTGTATGGATTTTGTTGTGTGGATTGCCCAGCAGCGACAGCAGTTTCTCCATCCTGTCGAGGTCGAACGTAGTGACGTTGTACCGCAGCCGCTCCTGCTTCTCGTAGTCAGTCTTCGCAAAAAGGTAGTCAATAGCCTGCTGATAAGTCCGAAAAGGCTTCTTGACTTTAACCTTGGCGAATTCGGAGGAGGACTTTTTCTCTCGTTTCTTTCCGGTTGTTCTTAGTGTTTTAGCCATTAAAAACTGAATTATAGCAGTTCAGACGCTCCCGGTCAACATTTGATTGCAAAGAACGTCCTGTTTTTGGGTTCTAAAGCGTGTGCAACATATTTAACATAAAGGAGTTAGAGAAATAATAAGTATGGCATCATTATCTTTTGGCGGGCCATTTCCATCAACAATTCTTAACATATACTAAGTATTTCTTATGATGAGCTGAAGCATCCACTGCATTGACCTCAGATGAGGTATCCTTCCCAACAGTACTATTAGCCAATTCTGCCCTCTGTTCGTATAATTGCCGCCATGAACGAGGAAAGGCTAAAATGGACTTATGTTCGCGCTAAGCAAGCCGGCGCGTTGGTGCTGCAAGGCGTCAATCAGCTCCTGTGGCCTGCTGTTTGTATCAACTGCCGGCAGAGCATCAGCGAAATCGACAAGGGGCTATGCCGGGATTGCTGGGACCAACTGCTGGTATGTACCGGGGCTGATTACTGCCGGCGATGCGGCCGTGACGCAGGCAAATTTGCCTTGCTGCAGGGCGTCTGCCCCGACTGCCAGGGCAGAGAGATATGTTTTGACGGCATTGCCCGGGTCGGAGTCTATGACCAGAGCCTGCGCAGGATGATATTGGCTTTCAAGAATGGCACAACGGAGCTTGATTCGGTCCTGGGCTCGTTCGCCGACGCGGCACTCCAGGGCAGCGGTTTCTATACTGAAATAGAGCTTTTTATGCCGGTCCCGCTGCATTGGACGAGGCGTCTGGTTCGCGGCTACAACCAGTCGCGCGTGTTGGCGGGTAAACTGACGCGCCCTGCGGCGAGGATCAGCACGAACCTTGTGCGAATTCGACGAACCCGAACCCAGCCGAGTGCGGCAAGTCCCGCCGCCCGTGCGAAAAACGTTGCCGGTGCTTTTGCCGTCTCCAGGCGGCATCGTTTCGCGGGGCGGAAGATTTGTCTTGTCGATGACATCAAAACGAGCGGTGCGACGCTGAATGAGTGCGCCAGAACGCTCAAGCAGGCCGGGGCTTCGAAGGTCTTCGCCCTGGTTCTGGCCGTGGCGGGGCAGAATCCCGGATGACCACTACAATCTTTCGTGTTTTATGATAGCTCGATAGAGGCCGTTGATGCGGTTTCCGTCAACGATGGTGGGGGAGTACTTTTCGTTTCTCGGCTGGAGGCGAATCTTGTTTTCGGCCTCAAAGAACACCCGCTTGAACGTCGTTTCGTGAGGCATGGCGAAACGGACGAAACAGTCGTCTCCGTTATGTACTTCCGCTGCCGGAGAGAAGATCACGATATCCCCTTCGCAGAATCTCGGCTCCATCGAGTCGCCGACGACCCGGACAGCAAAGGCGTTCGGGTCGTGCAGGTCCGGGCAGCGGATGTAATCGTCGGCAATGCCTACGGGGTAGTCCATATCGTCGAAATCGGTCGGATAGCCGGCGGAGACTTTGTTAATCACGGGAACCAGCCGCCCGGCGGCCAACGTTGACTTGCTCTGCTCGGTACCCAATTTGCTCCTGGCAAGAAGCGAACCGAGCCGCTTTACGCTGACTTTCTTGTCTATCAAATTCCTGGCAATCTGCCGCCACTTCTGGTTTTCCGATTCGGTCGATTCATATTGCTGGCGAATGTCGGAAGGCATCCTCTCCATGTGGGCGATGTGCAGAAGCTGACCGCGCTTGAACTCAAGGACCTTTTCCAACTTGCTGAGCAGCTCGTCGCTGGGCGGGTTCTTGACCTTGCTGGTTTCAATGGTGGATAGATACGGTTTGGAGAACCCGATCCGGCTGCTGACGTCGTCCAGGGTCAGATTCAACTGTTCGCGTTTTTCTCTTATTATTTGTCCCAGAGACATGTCGGCTCCTCAAACGTGCTTGCTTTTGCTAATCGACTTCCACTAACTCGTATGTGCAGCTTCCAAGACCGATGCGCTCGGCGTGCGCGATTTGACATCGCGGGTCGAGCTGCTCGTTGTTCAGTAATTTCGCCAGTTTTCGCCCCGCCTTCTTCTCCACCAAATCGAGCGCCGCGGCGTCAACCGCAACCGGGTCGTTCGAGGCGGTGATGCCGATATCATCGACCATCTGCCGCATGTTCGGCGTGTCGAAGCAGTCACAATCTTTGGTCATAGACAGCAGAAAATTGAAAAAGGCTGCTTTGCCTTCTTTGCCCTTCAGGGTCCCCAGTGCATACTCGGCCATGCTCTTCTGCAAAACGTCCGTCTCCTGCCCCCAATTACACGCGACGGCGCCGAATCGGCACATCGCCATACATTCAGCGCAGCCGATGCACTTGTCCCGGTCGATATGCGCCTGGACCTCGCCCAGTGTGATGGCATCTGCGGGGCAGTGCTCGGCGCATACGCCGCAGCGCGTGCAGTCATCGCTGATCGCGAGCGTCAGGGCGGCGTGCTGAGTCAGCTTGCCTCTTTTGCTTGCACAGCCCATGCCTAACGTTTTGATCGTCGCTCCCAGGCCGGCCGCAACGTGACCCGTGAAGTGGGCGACCGAAAGAATCGACTGACTTTTGACGATATCCAACGCCACGAAGACTTCTTTATTGATTTCGCCGTCAATCTTTACTTTGACCTCAGACGTCCCGAACAGTCCGTCCGGCACAATGAAAGGTATTCCCAGCCCCTCCATGCCAAAACCATGCTCGGCGGCTAAAATTGTATGGTCGATGGCGTTATGTCTTCTGCCGACGTACAACGTGGTCGTATCGGTCACGAATGGTTTTGTCTTCAATTCGAGCAGCTCATCGACCAGACCCTTGATGCACGGCGCCGCGATGTACGTGTTATTGCGGTCTTCTCCGACGTGTACCTTTACCGCCGTAAAATCATTCGGCTCAAAGCACCCGGCGAAGCCGCCGGCCTTGAACAGCCTGCGGGCCTTGTCGGAGATCGCCTTGTGGCCGTCGCGAACGGAAGCTTTGATCAAGTACACTCTGGAACGCATAAAAACCACCTTTTATAACCACACGCACCGGCCCGTCATTCTGAAATCGTTCAGCCTGGTGAGTTAACGTAGGTATTATATTGTCCCGGTGGTTCGTTGCAAGCACAACTCAAAAAAACAAGTGTTCCACCAATATTTTGACGCCGATAGCAATGAGAATCAGGCCGCCGACGATCTCGATCTTGTTCTCGAAAAAGTGCCCGAACCGCTTGCCGATAAGAACGCCGAGATAAGACAGCATAAAGGTTATCAGGCCTATGGTGGCCACCGCCATGCCGATGGAGGTGGTGATCAACGAGAGGGTAATGCCGATTACCAGGGCATCGATGCTGGTCGCAACGGCCAGAACCAGCAAGACAAGGATTTTCGACGGGTCGGGACTATCCTCGACGGATTTGATTTTGAATGACTCGTAAATCATTTTACCGCCTATGGTGCTCAGAAGCACGAAAGCTATCCAGTGGTCATACGTGGTTATGTACTCTTTCAGGCCAAGTCCTGCGAGCGAGCCAATCAATGGCATGATCGCCTGAAAGCCGCCGAAAAAGGCGGCCATCCGCAGGGCGTGCTTGACATGCAACTGTTTGTATGCACTGCCGCTGACAACGGACACGGCAAAAGTGTCCATTGCTAATCCGACGGCTATGACTATGATCATGGCCCAATTCATCAGATGATCTCGGGTTCTACTGTTTCTATTCGGCTTTTACTATTCCGGCGCTGGTCAGGTCTTCCTTGATCTGCTGACCGGGTTTGACGACCAGAAACTCCACGCCGTCCCAGCGGCCGTCAACGAACTTCTGCATGAGGCCGGGATCGCCCTGCAGCTCGTCATAGTTCCAGTTCAGAAACTCGGCGCAGCGTTTCGTATAGTCTCTATATTCGTTCGATTTGATAAGGTCCCAGTCGATATATGTTGCCCAACTGTATTCTTTTATCCAACCTTGCTCGACTTCCATGAGATATTGAGCGTTATCGTCGCCGTATTTTGACTTGTACTCTCTGAGCAACGTTTCGTACCGCTCTTCACTGGGCTGCTTGCCGGATTCTATCCAGCCGGCGCTATACCAATAGACGCCCCGATGAGAGTCGAAGTACTGCTGGTATCTGTCTTTCGAGCCGAGCAAAAGCGTGATGCAGTCATGGCCTCGCGGCACAACGATGGGGATTTTGGCCGACAATCCCACAATTCCGTTGCTGCAAAGGCCGTAGCCCAGCAGCGAGGCATCGTAGGGGCGGCCCTGGACATCGCAGGTCTTATCGAGGGCCTTCTGGACCTCCGCGCGAAGTCTCTGCGGCTCATCGTGCAGACCCTGTTCCATCAGGACCACATCGACGACGTTCTTTGTGCGGGCCGCACAAAAATATGCTTCTCTTTGCAGGACTTTACACGTTATAAACTGAAGTCTCATCTATGGATTGCACGACTTGCAGGGCCTTTTTCCGTCCTTGTCTGCTTCCTCTTTGCTGCTGTAGCGGACAATGTTTTCCGCCGAGATGTTTTGTGCCCAGCGGCACTCTGGTCTGTGGAAGACGTTGCCGCCTTTGGATGCAATGTATTCGGTTGCCGCACCGGGATCCGGCCTGAGTCCTTTCTCCGCGGGCATTGGTGAATCCGCCTGCTTTGTCCGGCCCTCAGAGGACCGGCCGTCCCGCGGATTGCTCGCCTCGCAGGCAAGGATAAAGGCTTCGATCTGCTCAAGCACCACGTCCGTAACCATGACGGGCAGCTCATCTGCCGAGACGGCTTGCATCACCGGGCTTATTTGCCATATCTCCGCCTTGAAGACGGGATTGCGTTTTTCTGTCAGGCATACAGCCCTTGCCAGCGACGTTTGAATGCGGAGCACCCGCTTAGGTGAATCTTCGAGCTTGAGCACCTCAATGTATATCCGCAGCTCGGGAATGTTGGACGTGCCCTGCGTAATCTCGGAATTCAGCTTCATGCCGGTGCTGTCGAGCTTCTTTGCTACCTGAGAATAGAGCTGCGTCCAATCCAGCCCGTTTGCGTTTCGGTCGTTGCCCCCTCGCAGAATGCGGGCACGCAGACTATCGATCCCGACCAACTCCGGACGAGGCTTGTCCATCAGGAAAGACTTCTCGCCGGGTAAGGGAGATTCCGTCCCGCCCGCAACGGGGACGGGGAGAAGTCCGGCGGCAACCGTCAAAATAATACAACACGTGCTGGTTTTCATTTTTCCCCTCTCTTTCCGCTGGCTTTATCTCGGGTTGGGACTTTTGCGCCGTGGAGGCCGAAATATTGCCAATCTTCACGGCTCAGCTCACATCCAGGGCCTTGCTTACCGCAGCCTTCATCTTAGCCAGGCCGGTCTGAGCCACTATCAACGGGTCCTGCTTCCAGTAGGTCGGGTTGAACAGTTCCAGCGACAGTGCAGCTCGGCTGCCGTTAGCTTGCAAGTCGCGAAGAATCTGTGTCAGCGGTGCGATACCATCGCCCGGATAAACACGGTCGCGGTCGGTAATGGTCTGGCGGGGCGGCTCGGTGGGATAGTCGTTCAAATGAAATACGTGAATGGCCTGGGCGCTTATTTGCTTTAAGCCGTTGAAGTCGGAGCCGCCTTTGTAAATGTGAAAAACGTCAGGCAGCAGGCACGCTTTCGGGTGGCCGCTCTCAATCACGACAAACATGGCTTCGCCCAGCCCGTGCAGATTACTTGACGAGCCCCAGATTTCGAGCTGCGGCACGATGCCCATCTGGTCGCCCAGCTCCAGCAAAGCGCGATATCGCTCGGCGGCCTTCATCAGATCAAGTCCCGGCTCTCTATTGGCCCCGGCGGGCGGTGCGGCGATGCGCTTGCCGCCGATTTGCGACAGGATATCCATCTCCTGCTTGATTTGTTCCAGGCCCTTAGCCCGTTCGGCGTCGTCGTCCACGATCCAGCGCGCAAAGGAAATAGCCCCTTCGACGGATAATCCGAGGTCGCCGATTTTCTTGCGTATATCCTTGAGACTGCCGCTGCCGGCATATTCCCGGATTTTGTCAATCCACGGCTCGATCCCGGTGTAGCCGGCCTCGGCTGTAATTTCAATCTCCTTGTCCAGACTCAGCTTCTGCCCGCGAATCGTGCTGGTGTTGAAACAAAATCTGAACGGTACTTTTGGTCCCGGGCCGGCCTGGTCTGTGGTCTGCGATGCCGTGGCGATACCGCCGGCAGTTGCGAAGGCGCCGATAGCAGCGCCGGCGCCGGCAATAAACCGACGGCGAGATATACAGTTGCCTTCCATAATCATCTCCTGCTTATATAAAAAATACTCGGCCGCGTGGCCGTTGCACTACGCAATCAGCGCAAAGGCATCAACCACGCTCATGCCCTCCTTGATTCCGAGGGCTTTGGCTTTGGCGTTGACCTTCGTGATTTTCCGGTCCGGGAAGCGTTCAAGTGTGCGTATCGGGTTATCCGGCGTACTTTCGACCAGCGCCGCAGCGACGCCGTACCGCTCGCACGCATCCGTATCTATGGCGGGGCAGGCCAGAAAACCTTTCGACCCGGTCACCATAAGAACGTTAAATCCCGTCCATTTGGTCTGCACGCCTTCGACCAGACCGTTTGGCGTCTGAAATGTTCTTGTTTGTACTTCCATTGTTCTGCGTTCCTCTATCGTTCCCGAAAAGCCGGCAATTTGTGGGCGATTAGGAGTACGTCAGGCCGGCCTGGCGTATTGCTCGGTCATTTCGGAGAGCTTTTCGTCAAGCAGGTTCTTGCTCTTGGCCTCCACCCTCAGCCGTAACAGCGGTTCGTCGGCGCTCGGCCGGCAATTGAACCACCAGTCTTTGTACCCGATGGTCATGCCGTCGAGGTGGTCGATTTGCCCGTCGCTGTATCGCCGTGTAAACTCATCCAGTTTAGTCTGCTTGTTTTCCACCTCCAGGACTATCTCACCGCTGCTGAAGTATCGTTGCAGCGGGCCGGTTCGCTCGCTTAACGGGCCCTTGGCTTCACTGAGAACGTTGATCAGGTGCACCAGCGTAATCAGGCCTGAATCGGCGTGATAGTTGTCGCGGTAATAGAACCGGCCTGTAAGTCCGCAGCCGAACACGGCGTGAGAATCCCGCAGGGCTTTTTTAATGTAAGCCTGTCCGACCCTTTCTCGACGGGGCGTGCCCCCGTGCTTGATGATCTCCTCGACGAGGCCCCGGCTGCATCGCAAATCGTAAACAACCGTCGATTTCGGCTCTTTCTCCAAAAAGTAAGGCACCATCAACGTAGCGATCATGTCCGAGCCGATTATGTTTCCTTTCTCGTCAAGGACCGTCAAACGGTCTGCGTCGCCGTCGAAGCACACGCCGAAATCGCACTTGTTTTTCTTGATTGCAGCTTTCACGTCAGCGAGATTTTTTTCAACCATCGGGTCCGGCTCATGTTTGAATTTGCCGGTGTGCTCGAAGTTCAGGTTGACGATTTGCACGGGCAACTGGCTGAAAATCGCCGGGACCATCTTACCCGCCATTCCGTTGGACGCATCGACGGCGATCTTCATCTTTTTTACATTCGGCCGCAGAAACTTCAGCACGTGATTTTTGTACTCGGCGGTCAGGTCGCGGTTGGTCACCGTACCGGTTGCTTTGCCCTTGGTGTGAAGCAGGGCCATCGCGATATGCTCTATGTCTTTCAGGCCCGTGTCGGCGCTGATGGGCTTAGCATCCAGACCCGCTATCTTGAACCCGGTGTACTTGGCCGGATGATGGGAAGCCGTGACCTGCACACCGCCGCATGTACCGAGATGATTGATGGCGAAATACATCTGAGGTGTATCAATCAATCCGATGTCGATCACATTCGCCCCCATGGCGCTCATTCCCTCGATGAGAGCTTCGGCCATCGGCCCACTGTGCGCTCTCATATCGCGGCCGACGCACAACGACTGCGCATTGGCCTGTCCCCGCTCATAGCCGCGAAGCAAAGACCGCAGGAAACGGGCCGTAGCGCAGCCGATTTTCCACGCGTCCTTTTCGCTGACCTGGTCGGGGTAAACACCGGTTATCTCATCCATGTCGAAAATTGCAGGATCCATAGCATAGACTTTCTTATAAGAAAGCGACTCTTACGGGTTCTCGGGCCAACGGGCGCAACGAGATAATAGAACACGCCGAATACTATATAGCGGCGACACGCCGAAAGTCAATAATCAATCTTGCGCCGGAGGCTCCGAGTGATTCAAGCTCGGGCACACAACACCTGTGACGGGCAAAGACGAGTTTGTTCGGAGGCTGTACCAAAGAGCCTGATTCAGGGAATCCCTGACGGGATTGCGCTCAGGTTCTTGGTGCCCCGAGCAGTTTCCGGATGTTGTTCATGATGGCTTTACCTTGCGTCCTGAGCTGTCCCTTCTTTTCGATGAGATTCGACTCGGAGACCGCGCCGTCGTGGAGCTGAATGTGGAAACGCAGCGAGTTTCCCGTCCCCGATGGCCTGATCGTAGCGTGGCTGAGCTTGGCGTCATCGAAAAAGAACCGTACGCCCTCATCTGGAAACTGGAAGTCGTGGGTCAGCGGATAGATTGCGTCATATTTACCGGTTCGGTAAATGCAGGCGGATTTGACCGGCAGACCTGCGATCTTCAAATCGCCGCTCAGAGCAAGCTGGAAATAACCGAGCGTCCTTCGCAGAATGGTCTTTTTCAGGCGGTCTCCCTCGATGCCCGGATACTCGCCGTCGAGCGGGTCGGGTTCGTAGAGGTTGACGAACAGGCCGATCTGCGGGTCGAGGTAGATGTGCTTGTCCAGCAGTTCCAGGAGAGTCGTTCCTCTTTCTTTGGCCCATGCGGCGATTTCGGCGACTAACAGAGCCGCAAAGGTCCCGTCTTTGTCACGCACGTGGCCGCCGGTCCCGAGGGACCGCTTGTTCGGCGGAGGGCCTCCGAGGATGGAGAAGCCGTTGCTTTGCTCCATCGCCCCGAGGTTGATGGATCGCTTGCCGTTTTCCATGCCCTGGCAGTCGCACACGAACGGATGACAGAGATCGACGTACGTCTGATCCCGGCCGTCAACAAGATGCAGAATTTTCTTTTCCTTGCCGTCCCAGACGTCTCGGGTTGCAGCGGCCAAAGCGGCGAACCCCACCCACGTCCGGACGACCCCCAGGCCGTGTTTGCGAGCCAGATGCGTGATGCTGTCCGAGGTGGTATGTGACAACGTTACAAATTTCTTGTCCGCGTTCCTGACCCGGCCGTATTTTTCAATGTCTCTTTGAAGCCTGTACCAGAGAACAAGGGCCCACATATCGTCGGCGGGAAGGAGGTAATAATCTTCGCCGGTGTACAGATGCTGCTGGTTTTCGGGCACCTTGACGACCACGCCGCACCGGTCTGCATCGGGGTCGGTTCCGATCAGAACGTCTATGTTGTCGAATTGGCCGGGGTAGTCGCTCTTGAATGCTTTGACGGCGATTTTCGCCGCACGCGGGTCTCCCGGGTCTGGCTGCTGTTCGCGTCCGGGCTCACTGCAGAAGGAGGGGAACAAGCCGTTTAAATCATTCAGCCCATTGTGTGTGACCGGCTTTATATCAGTGAGTCCGACTTCTCTCAGGAGTCTTGGGACCGCGACGTTGCCGGCCCCGTGAAAGGCGCAATAGCCGATTCTCAACGGATTCGGCGACGAGCTTTGCTGTTTGGCGAGGTCTTGGGTGAGCAGGAAGCTTTTGACGTGCTCTCGATGCTCTTTGTGGATATCTATCAGAAAGCTCTCTCTTGCGGCATAGTCAAATCCCGGGACGGGCTCACTGCCGCCGAGAAATCGCAGACGGCCCTTCGGCGCTTCGTCAAACGGGCAGAGGCGAATTTGTGCCGTATCCGAGTGGGCAATGTACTTGTTGTACATTTCATCCCGCTGTTCGGGGTCGAACTGGGAACCATTGCCGCACGAGAGCTTGTAGCCGTTGTAGCGGTAATCGTTGTGGCTGGCCGAGATGAGAATGCCCACGTCGGCTTTGACCGATTTGTGGGGTATCGCAAAGGTTACTTCCGGATAGGGGCACGGGGCGTCGAAAAAGTACACGGTGTAATCATAGGCCAGAAACAGTTGGGCCACCAGTGCAGCCAGGTCGTATCCCCTGATGCGGCTGTCGTATCCGATCACGACTTTTTTGAAGGGCTGGCGCTGGTCTTTACCGAACTTGGCAACGCCCACCGAGGTCAGCAGGAAGACAAGGTCATTGATGGTATTGGGCCCCTTCAATATCGGGGCCCTGAGTCCTTCGTCTTTCAACCGAACGATGGACGCCTTGTCGAACGCCATCATCCCCCTGATTCCTCCCGTGCCGAAGCGGACGGTCCGGCGAAAGGCGTTCACGATATTTTCCCATTGCCCGTCATCGATAGCTCGGCAGACCCCTTCCTTCAGGTGGGGCGAGACAGCGTCGATGTGTTTATCTTTCAGCCACCGTTTGAGATTGGCAAAAGTGTGCTCCGTTGCCTCCTCATACAACTGCCGGTCGATCCGTCCTTCCTCCAGGGCTTTTTCGAGGTACTCGCATATGTTGAGCCGTGCTTTTTCAATTGCCGCATTGAGGTTACTTCCGGTTTTGTGTTTGCTGTCAGGCACTATGTACTCTCCTTATTAAAAACAGCGTTGCGTACAAGCTTATGTTCAACTCCTGGTCTGAAAACGTCCCTGTCTTTTCAGGGAAGCCTCAATCTGTGACCGGTGGACCAGACAGAGCTACAATGGCGACCGTCGAGACGGGAGTATATTGTCTGCCATTGCAATCGTCAAGGGTTTGGTGGATGTTGCGCCGCCGCACAATCCAGCTTTCAAGCGGAAGACAGGTGAATATCCTGCCAGGATGCCGAACCGAATTTACCAGCGTTTTTTCCACCACAGAACAGCAAAAGCCATTGCAGAGATTGCTGCCAATGTCGCGATGATCCAGAATGCGTGGTGAAACTCGGAAAGGGGGATCCGGACGTTCATCGAAAAGATGCTAACAACCAGGGTTGGCAACATGATCGCTATTGTTATGATGGTGAGCGTTTTGATTCGCACGTTGAGGTTGTTGCTGATGATCGAAGCGCGGGCGTCCATCAAACCGGCCAAAACCTGCGAATAAATCTCTGCCTGGCCGCGGCACTGGTTGTTCTCAATCACAATGTCGTCGAGGAACTCAAGATTCTCCTGGCTCAATCCGATCTTCGGGGCGTTGTTCCTGATTTTTTCGATGAGGACGCTATTGGAGTTAATGGCGTTGAGGTAATAGACAAGACTCTTCTCGAGCGCAAAAAGGTTCAGCAGGTACTTATTCTCCATGGCGGTGTTTATTTGCTGCTCCAGCTCAGTCGAGATGAGGTTGATGCCTTTAATGTGCTCGACAAAGTGCAGGATGGATCCGTAGATGAGCTTCAGGAAGATATCTTGAATGGCCTGGATTTTCATAAAGGGCCTGCCCTCAAACAGGGGAGCCTCATCGGCCATCACGATGACCAGGCGATCCTTGAAAAGGAAAACACCCGTTGAAAGGACCTTGAAACGGAAATTGTCCTCGGCCGTGTAGCGTTTGGGCCTTTTGAGTATCATAGCCACGTGTTCAGGCTCAAACTCGAGCCGGCTGAGCTCATCCGGGTCCAAAGCCGAGTTGAGGGTGTGCTCGTCGATCTTGAGCTGATCGACAAGGTAGTGCCGCTCGGCCTCATCAGGGGCGGAATAGACGAAAACCACGGCTTCCCCATCTCCCGTGCCGATGAGTTTTCCTTCAGCGATGTATAGTTTTCTCTGCATTTTGGATGTAACAAGATTACGGCAAATACCAACAGACCAGAATTTCGCCATTTTAGATTCAGTTTTGCCGGCTTCAATAGTATTTCTTTAGATTTGCATGATTTTTTTCTATTGCAGGCAAGCTGAAGTGGTGTGCTGGCAGAAGATGCGAGCAGTCTGGCTCAAATTTTGTCATGCGCGCCAGATTAAATAGAGTCCGCCAAGCAGGACAAATACGCCGCAGATGTGTTTGAGCATAACCGCTCCTCTGGATTTTTCGTTCCAGTCCATATATCGCTGAACCACTTCTGTGCACGTCCCGGCAAGAACAATCACCGAGCAATGGCCCAGCCCATAAGCCAGAAGCAGTCCGGTGCCATAGACCAAACTTGTTGAAGCGACTCTAAAGGTCACAGCAAGCATGGGCGCCATGAAAGCGAAAGTACACGGGCCGATCGCGACGCCGAAAACCAGACCGAGGATGAAGGCCGCCAGCATGCCCTTGCGTTTCATCCCGCCCGGTCCCCGGCCGGGCAATGGCAGTGGAATGACGTCCAAAAGAACCAGACCGAAGATGAAAAAGACCACAGCCACGAAATAGTTGCCGTATTGACCGATATCCCCCATCATTCTGCCGACGGCGGCGGTTACCGCTCCGATAACCGCTATTGTTATCAGAATGCCTACCGCAAAAGCGGCCGACGTGATAAAAGCTTTTCGGGTTGACATGCGTCCCTGCTGTCCGATGAATCCGACGATCAGCGGGATGCTGGCCATGTGGCATGGGCTCAGCAGGATGCTCAGTATTCCCCAGACCAACGCAGCGATTATGGCTATGGCATGTGTGCCCTCAACCGCATGCGTCAGCGTCGTAAAAAGTTTTTCCATGTGCTACTTGACCCCCATTTCCAACAGCTTCGCCTCGATCTGTTCCTGGGGGAAAAAGCCGACGTGGCGGAACACCTCTTTGCCGTCCTTGTCATAGAAGAATTGCATCGGAATGCTCTGAACGCCGTACCTGGCTGCAAGGATTTGTTCCTGCCCGACGTGAACGAACAACACGTTCAACTTGCCGGTGTACTTTGCCTTCAGGGTTTCCAGGATGGGAGCAAGCATGTCACATGGACGGCATCCGGTGGAACCGAAATCCACCAGAGAAGGCTTGCTGCTGGCCCTGGCCTTGTCAACGGGATTGTCCCTGGCCAGGATGGATTGTTCCTTCGTCCATGATGCAGAGACCTCGATGGTCATGCGCCGGCCCAGCGTGCGGACGTGTTCATCGATCAGGTCTTGTTGCTTCTGCTGGAGCACGAGTTGTTGCAGGGATTCTTTCACTTGGTCCAGGGTCGCCCCGCCGCAGGCGTCCTTGTTCTCTTCGTAGAATTTGGCCACTTCTGCATCGCTGACCTTCACGTTAGCGATCAGCTCTTTGAGGTACTTCTGGATCAACTCTCGCTCATCGGACGGGGGCACCTCTTTCTGCTTGGCATTCTGCGCCTTGGCCAGTGAGAGCAGGAACTGACGCCTCGCCTGATTCTCCAGAAGGAAGAAGGCATTCTTCTTGAGCTGGCCCTGCATCTCCGTCGGGGCCTTGGCGATCTGGTCAGCGAGATCCTTATCGCTGATGGTGAGGCTGCCTGTCTTGAGGATCACGCCGGACGGCAGATCGGACAGGCTCGCATAAGTCAGGCTGCTCGATGCCAGGCCGGGATAGACATCGGACACGAGAGCAGATTTCTGGGAAGCGCCAATATTCGCCGAAGGAATCTCAGCCGAACAGATGTGGAGGACGGACACTCCGAATACAACAATGACGCCTGCCGGAAGGATCTTTCTTGTCATCATGATTATGGTCTCCATGTATGGATCTGTGGGTGGTTATTTCGGTGAGCACTCGCCGATCTTGCAGGCTTTTTGAATTTGCTCGGGCGAGAGCTTCATTTTGTCCGCCAGTGCCTGGCTGATGCTGATGAGCTTACCTGTTTCGTAGGGATTCTGCTCGACCCATTTCTTGAGACTGTCGGCGCCGATGAAAAAGCCCTGGTGGAAGCATCCGGCTGAGCCCCACGTACCGTCGGGCTTTTGTCGCTGCCCAAACCATGCCACGGCCGCCACCGGTTCCAGCGAGGCAATCCGGCCATTCAGCGTCTTTACGACGACCGGCTCGCCGGTCAGGCGGTCCTTCTCGTGGACTTCGATGTCCTTGCCGATCCTGGCGGCGACACCCAGCGCACAATGAGAACAACAACCCCACGTGCGCAGGCCGCCATCGACAATGACTTCGGCGGCATCCTGTGGATAGCAGGCCCTGTCACAGAATCCACATCGCGTGGCTAATTCCTTCTCCCGCAAGGCTTGCCAGGGGAGAACGATCCCTCCGGAAATCGCCTGGTCGGGCCGTATGCTGCCGGCGAAAGCTTTGATTGTTGGTCGCCCTGTCCGATCATCGAGACCATACAGATACATCGCTTCCATAGCGGCAGTCGGTTTGCCCGTGGCCCAGTCCGTTACGGAAACCCTTTTCTCGAAGTCGGTTTTATCCTCCGTTAGACAGGAATACGTGATGAAATAACAGTGCGGCGAGCACAGCCGGACCGGCCCTTTATTCGTCTGCACAGTCACGAGGGTCTTGGCGTCGATGTTCCCATCGCACATGTAGCAGATTTGGTCCTTTGGGCGATTGTCGGGCGCAGCTGGAGCAAGCCGCTCGAACACGGGTAGCTGCGAGCCGGGACCAACAAGATCAACGCCAAACTCTTTCCACTTGGCTAAGATGTCCTCTTTCGAATAGAAGCCTTCGTGACGGAAAAGCTCCTTGCCGGAGGCATCATAGAAAATCTGCGTGGGAATGACTTGGATACCATAGACCGTGGCCAGAGCGGGGTACTTACGCACGTCCAGGAAATTGACCTGTAACTTGCCCACGAACTCGGTCTTCAGCTCTTCGAGAATGGGCGCCATCATTTTGCAGGGGATGCACTGATCGGACCCAAGGTCAACCATCGCAGGCAGGCCCTTTCCCAAAAGCTGCTCTGGTTTATACTGGTCCGGCATCTGCTCGGTGCCGGGCTTGTTTTGTCTGACGGCAATCGCCACAACCACAGCGGCGATCAGAGCGACGATAACGACGATCTTGCCCATTTTGTTCATAAGGTAGCCACCTTCCTTTCGAATGGTGCGCACATGCCAATTTTTTGAGTTTCCCAGACTAAGCCAGCAGGGCGGCGCCCTGTTGCGCCACTCGTGCGACATTCTCATCGTTTATCGCGGCTTGTCCTTTCTGCATGCCCAGGTCGGTGACGCGAAGGTGCTCGAATCCCGCGAAACCGGCCTGCTGCAGACAGCTCTTGACACAATCCAGCTCGCAGCCGTCGATGGCGAGCACCTTTGATGCGGCTTGCGTTTTCTTAATGATCCCGGCGATTTTACCTCCAATTCCGGCAAGGCAAAACATGCTGCCACTGCCGTTCTTAGTCATCTTGCGGGCCGCCCGATCGGCAATTTCTCCCACATCGGCGGCTCCGGAGCACGCAAATACCAGTTTTGGCCCGCCGCCGCAGACACCTGATTTCTCAGCAGACATAATTATCCCCTTACATAAGCATCTTCTTGATTTCGTCCGGCGAGACAACCTTGCCGACGGTTTTAACCTGGCCGTCGATTGCCAGGGCCGGCGTCATCATCACGCCGAACTTCATGATCTCGTTGATGTCTTTGACTTTTTCTATTTCGAGCTCAAGCCCAAGAGCCTTGACGGCCGCCTCCGCGTTTTCGGCCAGTTTCTTGCACTTGGGGCATCCTGTGCCGAGGATCTGTATCTTTTTCATTTTCATGCCTTTGTCAGAAAAACGCTCCGAAGAACATTCCCACAATCGTGGACATTACAACGACAAGCGAGACGAAAACGATTGTTTTCCTGTTTCCCATGACTTTGCGGATCACCAGGATGCTTGGCAGCGACAGGGCCGGGCCGGCAAGGAGCAGGGCCAAAACCGGTCCCTTGTGCATACCCAGCTTCATCAAAGCCTGCGTGATCGGGATCTCGGTCAGCGTGGCGAAGTACCAAAAGGCGCCAATGACGCTGGCGACGAGATTGCTTCGCAAGCTGTTGTCCCCGACCCATTCGGCCACCTGTTTCTCCGGCAACAGCACGCTCACGAACCCGACCACAAAGACCCCGCCGAAAAGCAGCGGCACAAGCAGCTTGGTGAACTCCCAGGTATTGTGCATCCATTCACGAAGCTCGTCTTTTTCAAACCATCGCCATGCCATCGCAAGCACGGCCACACCGCAAAGACCTGCCAGATACCACTTTATATGATGAATGGCAATAATCCAGGTTTTCTGCTCCCGGGTTTCGGCAATGTCTGTTTTGGGCAGCTCTATTTTATCTCCCGATTTTGCCGCCCCCAGGTCCTGTTCAAGCTGAAACCGAATCATGTCCTTCGTTTCGTGGATAATTACGGCTTTGAACTCCTGGCCGTTGTTTGTTTTCACCACGACGTTGCCGGGATTGAACCAGTCGCTGAACACGAGAAATAAAATCATGCAGGCAAGAAACAGGGCGGTCTTGCCGATGTGCCGCCGAGGTTCTTCGGGTTCCGGCATTTGAAGAGCAGCTTCAGCCTTTGCTCGCTCACCCTTGCGGAATATGACCGCCATGAGTAAACCAATCAGCACCGAGAAGACTACCGCCCCAATGAACCTTCCTGCTCCAATGTCGAAGCCCAGAACACGGGCGCTCAGGAAAATAGCAAGGACATTTATGCCGGGCCCGGAGTAGAGAAAGGCCGTCGCGGGTCCGAGGCCGGCGCCGAGGTTGTAAATGCCGGCAAACATCGGCAGCACGCTGCACGAGCAGACGGCTAAAACGCAGCCCGCCACCGACGCTACGGCATAGGCTAAGATGGGATTGGCGTTCGGGCCCAGATAACGCATCACCGAACTTTGGGACAAGAATGTGATGATGGCTCCTGCGATAAACAACGCCGGGACGACACAGGCTAACGTATGATTTCGGGCGTACCATTGGAGCAGCCGGAAGGCCTCCAGAATCGCCTCTTGAATCATGGCATTACCCAGTGGCAGAATATAAGCCACAAGAAATATGCCGGCCAGCGCCGCAAAAATCTTAAGCTCCCGTTTCATATAGCCCTTTTGGAATTGTATGTCTATGTTACCATTTATTCATGCAGATCCGGGAAATTCGTGATGGACAACGCCACGCGCCAATCCCATTTAAATGGCTTTCAGGAGTTGCTCACTTTCTTTGGCCTGCTGCTTCAGGACGCCGGTGACACAAGAGAAGAAATTAAGAATGCAGACGCACTTGAGTCGGTATATTACCTTGAGCCCTTCTTTTCGGTACTCCAGCACGCCGGCCTTAACCATGACCGAAAGATGCCGCGAGATGTTCGAGCGTTCGGAGCCGACATGGTCGGCTATATCGCAGACGCATTGCTCGCCGTCCTTGAGAAAATCTATTATCGCAATCCGCAGCGGGTGAGCTATCGCTTTGGCGATCTCCGCCTGCTTTTCAAACAATAGTTGCTTGTTCTTGTTAATCATGATGGGTTCCACATTATATTACTATGTGACAATATACTCACATAGCGGCAAGAGTTCAAACTAAATCGAGGCTTTCTTCAAAATTTCTTGCTGTTATGCTTTCTGCGGCTATTGAGTCGATGGTCTGCAACGGCGGTTATCCGGAGTCAGTATTTTTTACGGAACCTTGCGGCGGGGATGTTCAGGAGCTTGCGGTACTTGGCGACGGTGCGTCTGGCCAGATTGCTGATGCCCGTATTCTCCAGCATTTTCTTTATCTGGTCGTCGTTCAACGGTTTGATTTTGTCCTCTCCGTCGATGATTTCCTGCAGTTTGGCCCGTATCGCCTCCCAGCTATGGCCCAGGCCTTCGGTGTCCTGCCGGCCGCCGCTGAAGAATTTACGCAGCGGCAGTATTCCCCAGGGGCACCGGATGTATTTGCCGGCGACGGCGCGGGATACCGTGGCCAGGTGCACGCCTACGTCCGCGGCGACTTTCGACATCGGCAGCGGCCGAAGGTACAGCGGGCCCTTCTCGAAGAAATCATTTTGATACTTCACGACCGCCTGCGCGACCTTCAGCAGCGTATTCTTTCGCTGCTCGATGGCCTCTATAATCCACTGGGCGGATCGCAGATTATTCTGCAGGAATTTCCTGGTGTTTTCATTGACGTGGATGTCCTTCGCCATTTTTGCGTAGTAATCGTTGACTCTCAGGTGCGGCAGGCCGGAATCCGCCAGCCGTACGGAATACGGGCCGGTATCATCCTCGGACTCCACGATCACGTCCGGCGTAATCGGATGATTCTGGTCCGGGCCGATTTGCAGGCCCGGCGAGGTGTCCAGCTTGCTCAACCGCTCGATGGCCCGGTTGATGGCCTCGATGCTGCAATTCATTTTCCGGGCGATCTCGGGCAGATGGTTATCGAGCAGCTCGTCCATGTGCTCGGCGACCAGACGGGCTTCGAAGCTCATGTCTTCGGGGCTCTGGGCCATCTGGATCAGCAGGCACTCTTTGAGGTCCCGCGCGCCGACGCCAGGCGGGTCCAGTTTTTGAACAAGCTCCAGGGCCTGCTTCAAATCCTCAACTGTGAAATCGCCCCTGTCCTTGTTGTACAACTGCTCCAGCCGGATGGTCACATATCCCCGGTTGTCGATATAGTCGATAATCATGTCTCCGGCTTTTTTCACGGATTCCCCCGCCTCGACCAATCGCCATTGATCGGACAGATATTCATGAAGGGATTGCGGGGGAGCGGCGGTATTTTTCAATGCTTCGAGTTTCCTGTCCGGTTCGTCCGACTGGACCCGGGATCGAAAGGGACCCGCTTGGTCCATGTAATCTCTGAATCCGTCACCGAGACTCTCAAGACGTCCGAAGTCCTCCGCCTTGCTGCTGTCGGTGCCGACGACCAGGTCCTTTTCGCCCATATCGTCCGGGGATTGTTCGGGCGATGAATCAGTCTGATCGGTGGTCTGAGATTCGGCCATCTCCAGAACGGGGTTGCTATTAAGCTCCTGTTCGATCCGTTCCTGAAGGGCGAGGATGGAAAGCTGGAGAATCTCCATGGATTGAATCATGTGCGGAGCGAGCTTCATCCTCTGCTCCATCCGCATTTGATTTCTCATCTCCAGCTTCATAATAGCACCTGAAAGGACTCCGTGCCGGCTTGTCGCATAGGCCGTTCCACCTCTATCATAAACATAATCAGGGATGTCGTCAATATTTACGGGGCGGTTGACGTACTTTGAGGGTGGAAAATGAAAAATACTACTGAAGCTCCTGCCTGCCCATGATGGCGTCGGTCAGTATTTTTCCGCTTGCGTACTCGATGGTCGTGCCCGTGGGCAGGCCGCGGGCCAGCCGGGTGATTTTCACGCCGGCTGTCCTGAGCAGCGAGCTGATGTAAAGCGAGGTTCCGTCGCCGGCGAGGTTGGGATTTGTCGCCATGATGACTTCTTTAACCTGTCCCTGACGGACCCGCTCGACGAGCTCGGTGATAGTCAGGTCGCCCGGCTCGATTCCCTCAAGCGGCGCGATATGGCCGCCGAGAACGTGATAGGTCCATTTGCAGGTTCCCGTTTTCTCAAGGCTTATGACGTCTTTGGGCTGCTCGACGACGCAGATCAGGCTCTTATCGCGGCGCGGGTCCGAGCAGATTTGGCAGACGGCCTGCTCCGAGAGGTTGTAGCAGATCTCGCAGCGTTTGATCTTGTTCTTGACGTCCCGGATGGCCTCGGCCAGCGCCATGGCCTCGGCGGGCTTGGCCTTCAGGATATAAAAAGCCAGCCTCTCAGCCGTCTTGGGTCCCACCCCCGGCAGCTTGCCGAATTCCTCGATAAGCTTGTTCAAACTCTCTGTATATGCGCTACTCATAATTTATGCTGTCGTTGTCGCCAAATCGGAATCTGCTACCACCGGTTTCACCGATGTGCCATCCACAGGCTGCCTGAAATAATCATCAATAATCAATTGTCAATCATCAATAGTCAATTCTCTCTGTCTTCCTCGATGCCGGTAATGGTGGCGTCGAGGCCCATGAGGATTGTTTTGACGGCCGGATCGCTGAGCAGCTCATTCCTCTTCTGGCTGCCGCTGGCGGGCTGGCTCGCACCGGCTTCGGTTTGCGGCGGCTGAGGCGCCGCCGTTTCAAACTTCAGCCTTACCGGCGTCGAGAAGTGCTCACCCAACAGGACCTGGATTTGTTCCACCCGGCCGTTGCTTTCGCACATTCTTTTGTGTGTATGGCCCGCCGGCCCGAATTCGAGCGTCAGGACCCCGTGTTCGAACCGGCTCGGTTCGGCTGAGCTGAGCAAGCCTGCGGTGCCCGGCCCAAGCTTCGCGTTAATCAGCCTCAGAATGTTCTGCCAACTGTCTTTTATCGACTGGATATTGACCGACGCCGGGAGATTTGCCGGCTCATGACTCGTTGCCGGCGGCTCGTCATCTGTAATTTCCTGCCTGCTGCTCTTGAACGCTGTGCTTACTTCAGCCGGAGGGCTTACGGCTGCTTTTTTTTTAGCGCCCGCTGCTGCTCCGGATTTGGTTTGCGAAAGAAGTTCCTCAACGTTCAGGAAATGCTCGCTCAGGGCGAATCGCAGCAGCGACGCTTCCAGCAGCGCCCTGCTCGTATCGCTGTTCTTGATCGACCATCGCAGTTTTTCAAGTGTCGCGATGCTATAAATAAGTGCGGCAATGTCGAAATTCCCGGCCAGCTCGCCCGCTCGTTTTCGCTGCGGGCCCGTCAGGATCAGAAGCCGGCTCTCGGCGTCCGTGGATTTGACGACCATCAGGTCGCGCATGTAATCAATCAGAGAATCGGCGATCTGCACCTCGCTGACGCCGGTTCCGATCAAGTCTTCTATCGCCGTCAGCGTCCCGGCCGCGTCGCGGCTGCCGATTTGCTCGATGAGATTCCAGATTTTTTCGCTGTTGGGGCAGCCCAGGTATGTTTCGAGCAGCGAGGCGCTCAGCGGCTCGATCCCTGTGCTGATCAGTCTGTCCAGCAGGCTCAGGCCGTCGCGCATCGAGCCGTTGGCCATTCGCGCCAAGGGCAGAACCAAATCCTCTTCATATTTGATCTTCTCCTTATCGAGAATGGATTTGAGCTGCTCGGCTATGGCGGCCGGGCCGATGTTGCTGAAATCGAATCGCTGGCACCTCGACTGGATCGTCGCGATGACCTTGTTCGGCTCGGTGGTCGCGAAGATGAACTTCACGTGGTCGGGCGGCTCTTCCAGTATTTTCAGCAGGGCGTTGAACGCTGAGGTGCTCAGCATGTGCACTTCGTCAATGATATAAATCTTGAACCGTGCACGGGCGGGCCGGTAGATGGCGTTTTGACGAAGCTCGCGGACCTGTTCGACGCTGTTATTGGTCGCACCGTCGATCTCAATGACGTCGATATCTTCTCCGCTGTTCACGGCGATGCAGCTATCGCACTTGCAGCACGGCGTCGTGGTTGGGCCCTCGGCGGCCAGGCAGTTGAGGGCCTTGGCCAGAATGCGCGCCATCGTCGTCTTGCCGACGCCGCGAGTGCCCGTAAAGAGGTAAGCATGGGCGACCCGGTCGGTCTTGATGGCGTTCTTCAGCGTCTGGGCGATGGGGTCCTGCCCGATGACGTCATCGAACGTCTGCGAGCGATATTTTCTTGCCAATACTGTATATGACATTTTCGATTTATGAATTGCTATTTATGATTGTAATTGTCTTTCTTGCTGAGACAAAAATGGATCTCAGTTCTTCTCCCTCGTGAAGTAAGGGGATAACTCGCTTGGCATTCAGCAGCTTCTCGTCGATAATAAAACCAAACCAAAAGTAAGATTCATCAACCTCTTCTATGACAATACTCAATTTCGAGACGAAACTTGCTCTCGATTGTTCAATACTGGCTGCTCTATAATTTGACTCTACGGAAGTTGAGCACCTGATCAATTGCCCCCTGACGTGATCGCCAAGCGGGCCTTTAGGCAACGCAAGAGCCAGCTTCACACAGCGACGAACGAATTCCTTGGTTCTGCGTTTGAACTCATCACGATCCAAAGTATCTCGTCACAATAATAAATCGTAAATCAAAAGATGGCCGGGTTTCCCCACAGCACGACTAAGCACACGTTTATGGCTGCTCGGTTCCCCGCCTGACCAGGTTCACGGGCTCGGTCTGCATGGGACCCGGCCGAAAATAACACAGTCCGCCCTCGGCGGACATTCAATATTGGTGACCGTCAGTATAGCAGCAAAAAAACAATTTTTCTACAAAAACATTTTGGTTTGACAAATTTTGTTGCACTCGCTATTTTCTGCGCGAATGAATTCTGACGGCAGAAAGATGCCTTAAGACACGAGAAAAGAGAAGAAATAGTGCAACGACGACCCACTTGTTATTCTGAGCCGCTCGAAGGGGGGGCGCGGAATTTCGGGTGCAAGGAAGGAGTTTACTATGATAGTCAGAATCGAAGATACCTGCACGGCCTGCGGACTCTGCTGCGATACCTGTCCCGAGGTCTTTGAGATGGGTGACGACATGGCCCACGTCATCGTTGACGAGGTGCCGCCGGAGCACGAAGACGCCGTTCAGCAGGCCGCCGATGAGTGCCCCGTTGAGGCCATCATCGTCGAGTAACTGCCGGCGGAACCTGCCGTGCCCGATAATGGTCAGCGGAAAAACCGCAGGGATTTACAGGTCGGCTGTGAAATCTCCGGGTCGCCCTTGTCCGTACGGCCGCGGCATGGGCAAATTCACCTTCCCGCCTTCGCCGCGTCAAATTCAATTTTATACAAGTTCAGTTAGAAAGTTCTCTTGCCCGCTCGCATGCTCTGGCCAGAGCCGCCGCTATCAGCTTGCTGAGGTTGCCCTCTGCGAATACTTTGAGCGCAGCGGCGGTTGTTCCGCCGGGCGAAGTGACCTTCTGACGAAGCTGGGCGGGACTTTCACCATTCTGGTCGGCTTGCGCCGCGAGTAAGCCGGCTCCCCTGGCGGTCTGAAGAACCAGGTCTTTTGCGACAGCCTGGGGCAGACCCAGCTCGACGCCGGCCTTGATCATTTCCTCCATGAGAAGGAAAAAGTAAGCAGGTCCGCTGCCGCTGACCGCCGTGACCGCGTCGATCAAATCTTCGTTATCGACAATGACAGCCCTGCCGACAGCGGAAAAGATGGACATGGCTCTTTCCAGCAGGTCTTTGGCCCGTTCGTTGGCGAATAGCGCGCTAGCCCCTTCGCCAATCAGGGCCGGCGTGTTGGGCATGACGCGGACTATGGGCACATCGCCCAGGACGCCGGCAATCTTTGCCACCTTTATCCCCGCCGCGATAGATATGATGAGGGTCTTGCCGCCGACGGCATCTTTGATGCTATCCAGCGCCTCGTTCATCGTCTGGGGTTTGACGCTGAGGACCAGCGTGTCAACTTTCGCCGCCACTTCGCCGTTTGCTTTGCAGGCCGTGACGCCGTAGCGATCCGTGAGAAACTCAAGACGGTCCGTTCTAATATCGCTTACGAAGACATTCTCAGATGCGTATAGGTTGGCCGCGATGATGCCCTTGATCAGGGCTTCAGCCATATTCCCGCCGCCGACGAAGCCGATTGTGCCCACGGTTTTTCTCCTTGCTGGAAATGAGTTGAAGGCCTATAATCTTAGCGGTAAATTTTTGCGGACAGTATAAGACCAGTCATGGAGAAAAGCAATGCAAAAACAGGTTGAATACTCAGACGCCATCAAGACCAAGTATCCCGAACAGGTGATCATCGCCATAGCCAGGGACAAGAACGGCAAAGCCAACCCTGTCACGTTAGGCTGGACGATGATCGCATCGGGAGATCCGCCGATGATGGCGATAGCCGTCGCAAAGAAGCATTATTCCATCGAGGCGATCACACATTCGAAATGCTTTACCATCGTGTTTCCATCCTCGCAGATGGCCGATGCGGCCTTGTTCTTCGGCTCGAAGTCCGGCAGAAACACGGACAAATTCGCCGAATTCAAGTGCGAAACAGAGCCGGCTGAAAAGATTGACTCGATACTGTTAACTGACGCCGTAGCCAATTTCGAGTGCATGCTCGAATCGCAGGTGTCTACCGGCGACCATATAACCTTCATCGGCCGAATCATCTGCTCCCATGTCAACACCGAGCCGAAGAAGCGGCTCTACAGCCTCGGGGCAGGCCATCAATTAGGTTCAGTCCGCTGAAAATATGGAACGTTCCACACGGCTCACGCGACTTCTATTGTAGAACTATGCGAAAGAGCCGGGCCCAGATATATGATGAGCTGCTTGTCATCAAATGCCAACAGGGCGACAGGGAAGCCTTTAACGAGCTTGTTGGCAGATGGCAGAAGCGCCTTTGGCATTATGCCTACCGGCTGACCGGCTCTGAGCCGTCGGCCTGGGACATCGTCCAGGAAACCTGGTTTGCGATTGTCAAAGGGCTCGCGAAACTCGATGACTCAGCTATTTTTCCCGCATGGGCCTTCCGCATATTGAACAACAAGTGTGCCGACTGGCTGCGCGCCCGGCACCTGCAATCCCGGCTGAACGATCAGCTTGCCGAGCAGGCACAAGAGGAGCCGGACAACGGGCAAGACGACAGTGAAAAAGCCGAGTCTCTGCGGCAAGCCGTCCAGAGGCTCTCGCCCGACAGCCGGGCCTTGCTTGAATTACGATACCACGAGGGGTTTGATATAGCTCAGATAGCAAAAATAATGGGTGTGCCTGAGGGGACGGTGAAGTCAAGGCTCCATCGCACTCTGGAGCAGTTGAGGCAAATAGTGGAGCGTTTTGAGAATGGATAACCTCGAGAAAAAACTGACAGAATTGCTAAGCGATGATAGTGATCTCGCGGGCCGTGTGGACCAGGCCGCAAGAAAGGAGATGACACAGATGATCTTTGAGAAGTTTGAGCTCGACATGTTTAAAGTGAAGGTCGTTTTCTGGATATTCCTTGCCGTGAGCGCCGCGATGATGGTCGGCGGCATGATTTTCCTCACCCAGGAAAAAGGGGTCCGAGGCATGCTTTTTGCCGCGGTCATCGCCCTGATCGGCTACAACTCCACCATCCTGATGAAGCTGTGGTACTGGGTCGTGAGCACCAAGCTCAGCATCCTCAAGGAACTCAAGCAAATGCAGCTTCAAATGGCCGAGCTGACAGGTAAGGAATCCTCTGGGAAAGATTAGCCGGTCAGTAGCTCGAATTCCTCCCTGCTGAGTGATTGCCGGAGCTTTTGCAGGGCCGTCAGCTCAATCTGGCGGACCCTCTCCTTGCTCAAACCGAGTTCCTGCCCGATTTGATGGAGGGTTTTTGTCTGCTTCCTTATGGGCGAGCCGACCAGCCCGAAACGATTCGAGATGATATATCGCTCTCGCTCGGTGAGGTTGTCTTCGATAATTTGTGTCAGGCTGCGGTGAGCTTGCTCCATAGCCGCAAAATCCAATGTCTCTTCAGTCCTTAAATCGTCACGGATGTCCGCCAGCGAAGCCGCATCGCCTTTGCCGAGCCGGTCGGTCTGTGCGGAAATCCTGCGAGCGAAATCCTTTGCGATAATCCAGGAGGCGAACGTGGCGAACCGAAAGCCTCTGCTGTAGTCGAATTTCTCGACGGCCCGCATCAGTGAAATATTGCCCTCGCCGACCAGATCGAGCAGATTGGCCCCGCCGGCGGTATGCTTGCGTGCAATGCTGACGACGAGTCTCAGGTTCGCCTCAATGATTCTTCTTTTTATCTCTTCGGCCTGAGTTAAATAGCCTTCAATTCGGTTCAGCATGACGCCCGAGACGGCTGTTGGTCTGATCCGGGTGCGGTTTTGATAAGCCATGAATTTCAGGTAGTTGTATCGGCGGAACAGCTCCACTTCCCGCTCTCTGTTGAGCACGGGGGCGTCTTTGACGGCACGCAGGAACGCCGATGCCGGACCGCCGCCTGACTGGGCGGGCTCGATGTCCCTGCGGGCGGGCGGTTGTGTGCTGCCGGGCTGCTCCGCCGGAATCCTTTGTTCGGCGTCTTCGTCGAAGAACTCATCGCTGGGAACAAATTCGATTTTAGCGGCCAGAAGGACCTTCGCTCGGCGCCGGTTGATAATGCGGTAGATGGAGCTTTTGTTCCGGCCAAAACGCGCCATCAGCTCTGCGATGGGGCAGCCCTGTTTGTACAGTCTATAGACCTCCGCGGCCTGCGCCGGCTGGATTGCTCCGGCGGATTTCTTGAGCACGCTTCTATCGGAATGAGCCTTCTCATAGTTGAGCAGCGTGTAGCGGATGGTTTCATGCGATTTGCCGGTCTGAGCGATTATCCTTTTGATGATTTGATGGCGTGACAGATTCGTGGTGGCCGTGAGCCTGGCTGCCTGCCTGATGATTTGACGCTTCTGCCCGTCCGTCAGCCGGACGAATCCCTTTGTCTGGCTGACGAGATCTCTATGTGTACTGAGAAACTTGTCCACCGTTGACTGTAAAAAACCGAATCGCTTTATGCCGTCGTTAAAGACGTATTTTCGCGCAGGCAGGCCTCGTTTTCGCCAGCGATAAACTGTTTTTGTCGAAACACGCATGGCTCTTGCGAGATCGTCGATGGTGTAAAGCTTCTGGCTTTGCTCGGCAGCCGGACGGGCAAGCCGGCCGCTCAGCTTGGAAATGAAAATCCGCAGGTCTTCCAGCAGCTCATCGCCGCGAATAAGCTCGCTTTCGGTGTCGGTCCGGGGGTGAAAACCGGTGATGCGAAAGCATACAAACTCGAAAGGATACTCTTTGTCCTTGTCGATAATGGCAAGAAGCTCTTCGGCTGCGTCGAGCTGCTTTCGCCGCTTCTTCTCCGGAGTAAATCGAAGCTGCATCAGCAATTGCGACAGATTCTGATTCTTTATCTTCCGCATAATCGATCGCTCATTTTACCAGAATCGGGCGCAAAAAAACAGCCGCGTAAACGGCTGTTTGAAAGTCTCACCGTAAAGTCGGTAGTATCTTTGCAGGGCTTCAGCAAAGGTCTTGTTGTTCAGGCGACGAGGCTCTTGGCCATATCGACGGCCGAGGCGGCGTCGGGGGCGAAGCCATCGGCGCCGATTCTGTCGGCGTAATCCTGTGTGACCGGTGCGCCACCGATCATCACCTTAGCCGAGACGCCGGCCTGCTTCAGCGCTTTAATCGTTCTTTCCATTCCGGGCATGGTTGTTGTCAGAAGCGCGCTCATTCCGATCAACTGGGCTTTCGAGGTCTTGACTTGCTCGACAAACTTCTCAGGCCCGACGTCAACGCCGAGGTCGATCACTTCGAAACCCGCTCCCTTGAGCATCATGGCGACCAGGTTCTTGCCGATGTCGTGCAAATCGCCCTGGACGGTGCCGATCAGCAGCTTTCCGACCGGCTCGACGCCGGCCTTGACCAGCTCCGGCTCAAGAATTTCCATCGCCATTTTCATCGCCCGCGCAGCGATAAGCACCTCGGGGATGTAAATCTCATTCTTCTTGAAACGCGCGCCAACGGTGTCCATGCCTGCGATGAGTCCCTTGTCGAGAACGCTCTTGGGCGCGGTGCCCTCTTTGAGCGCCGCTTTGGTAATCTCCACGGCCTTTTTTTGGTCTCCTCTTATGACTGCGTCAGCCAACGCCTTCAAATCTGCCATTGCGGTTCACCTCGATAAAAACAAACGATCCTGGTCACATTTACCCGAAACATTTAAAATTCTAATTAAACATCATTTCTTTTTCCAGGGCAAGCCATAAAATAAAACTTTTTGAGTGCAGAAACTCCTCTTGACGACGATAGCGGTAAAAAAAAATGCAAAAAACCAATACTAATTTTATCACTAAGACCGTCAAATTGATAATATGCCTGAGGTTTTATATATTCTACGTTTGCTTGTGGTGCATAAGTCGTGTTGATAGGAAAACGGCGATAAATTAAGCTCTTATGTTTAGTTCCGACGTAAAGTAAAGCCGAACAGGGTGAACAAGATACGAGATAAGAAAGATGAGTGACTACATAGTCTTGGTAAAACAGGTTCCTGATGTCTCCCAGATTACCGACAATGCATTTGATCCTGAGACCGGCACGCTCATTCGAACCCGATTAGCCAGTGTCGTCAATGAGCTGGACGCCCAGGCTCTGGCTTTTGCGAGCTTCATGAGGCGAATCAGCGGCGATCAGAACGGCAAAATCGTTGTCCTGACGATGGGCCCGCCTATGGCGGTGGAGGTCCTGCGCTACAGCCTGAGCCGATGCGCCGACAAAGTGGTGCTGCTTACCGATAGAGCGCTCGGCGGGGCGGACACCGTTGCAACGGCTAATCCTTTGGCCTTTGCCGTCAGAAAGATAGTCAAAGAAATCCTGAAAAACGATCATGATTATTACGTCGTCTGCGGGATGCAGTCCGTGGACGGCGACACCGCCCAGGTGCCGCCCCAAATGGCCGAGGAGCTTTCTCTGCCCTGTATCGCCTATGTGACTAATGCCGAATTCAAGGGCAATCGTTTCGAGTTCACGCGAATCATCAGCGGCGGCAGCCAGGTTGTTGCGCCCAGGAAGCTGCCGGCGGTGATAACCGTCGCCAAATATGAGTATCCTCTGTTTGCCGCATTTACAAAGACCCGATGGGCGAACAAAACCGAAGTGATTACATGGGGCAGCGAGGATATCAAAGCGACGCACATCGGCGTGAAGGGTTCGAAGACCAGTGTGATACGGGTTTTCCCGCCGGGCAAGAGCAGCAGAAAATGTCAGCAGCTCAATGACGTCAAATCGCTGGCCCGGGTGCTTGTTGACAGCTTCAAGAGCGGCGATGGCCAGGCCGGCCAGGGCCAGGACGTCCGGGCAAGTCGTTACGACCTGCCTCTCAGACGGACGAGTCTGTTTGACAGGAGCTTTGAGGGAACCCAAAAGGAGCAGGCGGATTATAAAATCCTGGCCGAAAAGCTTGAGGAGCTCGGCATAAGAAAACCTGAGCAGATCGACGGCGCAGTTAAAGAGAAGATTCTGGCCGCCTCAGCCGGGCATTTCCATCAGAAGGCGCTAGACGATATGATCGACGGCCTCACGCGGATCGAACCGGCCTTTAAGGGTGAAGTCTGGGTCGTGGCCGAGCATAGCGACGGGATCGTTCACCCGGCGACGTTTGAGCTGACCGGCAAGGCTCGTGACCTTGCGGATTCGCTTGAAACCGGGGTGGGGGTATGTTTGGCCGGCTATGCGGTTGAGCCTATGGCCAGGGAGCTGATCGCCGCCGGGGCGGACAACGTTTATGTCGTCGAGGACAAACTGCTGCGCGTGTTCGATCCCATAGCGTATCGCAAGGCGATTGCCGATGCGATTAGCACGTATTGGCCGCAGATTGTTCTGTACGCCGCAACGCCCCAGGGCCGGATGCTCGCCCCGATGGTTTCGTACCGGGTGGGCTGCGGCCTGACGGCCGACTGCACCGGGCTGGATATCAGAGACAGCTCGCGAAAAGGAGACATCGGCCTGCTCCTGCAGACGCGACCGGCGCTGGGCGGCAACGTTATGGCCACGATTCGCACCAAAGATTCAAAATCACAGATGGCCACGGCCCGGCCGGGTGTCATGAAGAGAATCCCCGCCGACGCCTCCAGAAAAGGCAAGGTCATCAAGCACAAGGTCGAGCTTTCACAGGATGACATCAGTCTGGAGATCATAAAGACGGAATCAGGGGCGGGGCGTGTGAACTTCGGCGCCAGTGTGATCGTCAGCGGCGGCAAGGGCATGCAGAGCAGAGACAACTACGAACACCTCGTGGGGGTGCTCTGCGACGGCCTGGCCGGGAAG
>Ga0315295_10000153_pt1 | contig 57898 bp, 37 predicted proteins | sample YL17G14_0_MG_FD_204453 | JGI IMG/M metagenome (GOLD analysis project Ga0315295, IMG submission 204453) | Sediment microbial communities from Yellowstone Lake, YNP, Wyoming, USA - YL17G14_0 | ecosystem: Environmental > Aquatic > Freshwater > Lake > Sediment | place: USA: Wyoming | collected... | reverse complement strand
TAAAGGGGCTTACGTCCTCCACCTGGCCACCTTACAGGACGTAAACACAGGTGGTAAACCGGGATTTTGCCATTTTTCGATGAATTTTAGCCCTCGCCGTTCCATTTTGGGCTTCGATTATACGAGGCTCCTCTATTTTTTATTGCCAAGCATCAAGGACAAAAAAATATATTTGGCCCGATGTGTCTACCATTCTATTGTGTACAACAGGAAATAAGACAAGAGGCCAAGAAAATGGATGGAGATACTTGAAACTCTCGGATTGTGTAATCCGGCCGATCCTCGACATATTGTCGAACTTCTAAGCGGAAACATCTGGATTGTTGTTGATGACAACCTGTATGGAATCGATCGAAGGGGGCTGGGTCGGATGTTGATAGAGGAGGACCTGGAGAGAGTCACTCCAGCAGAGAAGAAGGCCGTCGAGGATATAAAAGAGGCATATGGTCGGGCCGCCCATGAGGTGGTCATAGAGGTCAAGGATGGGCATGTCAAAAGGGTCTCGGCAACGCCTCAATATGGGGAAGGAGCACAAATCGGGAACATCCCAAGGTCGATCGGAGACCTCAAATGGGTCGAGGTCCTCGACCTGTCCAACAATGAACTTTTTGATTTACCGGAATCAATCGGGAACCTCACATCGCTCAGGGAATTGGACCTGTCAGAAAATGATATCACCTCGCTACCGGAGTCGATCGGCAACCTCGCATCACTGGTCAAGTTGAATATCTCGGAATTGGGGTTGACGTCCCTGCCCGAGTCCTTCGGCAACCTCACCTCGCTTCAGGAATTGATTGGGTATCGAGTCAATGTCTTAAGAGATACTGCGCGGTTGAGCTCCCTCCCAAAGTCCTTTGGGAACCTGAGGTCACTTACACGCTTCGTTCTGTGGAGGAATAAATTGAAAGAACTCCCGGAATCCTTTGGCGATTTGGGGGCCCTTGTGGAATTGGATTTATATGATAACGAGCTATCAACGCTCCCAGAGTCCATTGGACATCTCGGGTCGCTGAAAAAATTGGACTTGTCCGCCAACAATCTGAAGGCCCTTCCGGCCTCCTTCGGCAACCTGAAGGCGCTCGAGGAATTGAAATTGGCCGGAAATGAACTAACGACATTGCCAGGATTCTTCGCAGAACTGAGCTCTCTCTGGGAATTGGATATATCCGGTAAAAATCTCAGGCCTTTCCCCGAGATATTACTGGAAATACCGTGTCTCAAGGTCCTCAGGATGGAATCCTGGATAGGAAAAATGAAACCACTGGATGAAACTGCCGAAAGGGTCAAGAAGCAGTTGAAGGACAAAGGGGTCAAGGTCAACTAGACAAAGCAAACCCTCGGCCTTTTCCCTTCTTCTTTTCATATGCGGTTGAGGCCTTGTACCTTGAAGATCTTCGTCGATGGGCATGCACTATTGTGCTGTTCGATCTGGGGTCGTCGGCCCGACCTTTTCTTCCGGCCCTAGGTCGCCACGCCCCGACCCGGCCGATCATCCGAGGCCCCGAATGGGACGGCAAAGGGAAATAAAGCGATGAACTAGTGTTTCGTTCGCCCTTTTCGGTGTTTCGTTCGGTGATTCGCCTATGGTAAAAGGGGCTTACGTCCTCCACCTGGCCACCTGTAAAGACCGCAAAGATATGATATCACCCGCACAAGATAATTATATTACATTTTAATATAATCGTAACATTTAAATAATACAAATAACAATATTGTAGTACATGATAAAAATTGATGCCTGTTCATTTATATATTTGGTCAAGAGCGACCTGTTATCATTGGCCTCTGAGCTCTACAAGGAGATCCGTATAACCGATTCGGTCTACGACGAGGTGATTGTCCAAGGTAAGCGCGCAGGCCATCCCGATGCTGCGGTGGCAGAGGCCGAGGTACAAAGAAAGAAAATAAAGATCATCCACTCCAAGGCCAAGAAGGAGCCGTCACTGGCTAGTCTGGGACTTGGCGAATCAGATACCATCGCCGAAGCTAGGGCCGAAAGTTGCTCTGCCATCATAGACGATTCTCGGGCAAAAATCGTGGCAAGGAAGCTGAATGTACCAATCCTCTCGGTCGATATCATGCTAATCGAGGCCCTGGCACGTAAAAAGATTACAATGAACGAATTCCATAAAATGGCACGCGACCTCAACAGCGTCGCGAATTACCGGTCCGATAAGTACGCGGATCTTTTAACGATAGCCAATATCGTCTCGAGGTGGAAGAAATGACTGTAATTACGATTCGGCTTGAGGAGGAGCTCCTGGACGCTCTCAAGAAATTGGCAGATCTGGAACACTTGGACCGGACGAATCTTATCAAGAAGCTCCTGCGGAAGGTCACCAAGGAGGAGCTCATTGAGAACGTCCTTAAGCTTTATACTAAAGGCCAGGTGACCCTCGAGCAGGCATCCGAGCTTGCCAATGTCCCGCCTTGGGAGGTCATCGACCTGATGGTATTAAGAGGTATTCAGCATAAGGGAACTCCAGAGGAGCTTCGGGCCGATGTGCGGCGCCGTCTTGAGGAGATAGGCCTCAAGGGGTTGGCGGACGATATTTGAACATGTGTGGTTCCCATCTCACGTTAGGGTCGTCTCGTAATTCGAAATCTGATAGGATTGATCACTTCTCTAGAGATCTATGCCTAAGACCGCCCCGAAATAACCTAAAGGGGCTTACGTCCTCCACCTGGCCATAACTAAATGATCTGCCCATTTTTCCACTCGAATATTATTTCTTTCGATTTGGAAAAAAACAAACAGATGAACAAGATATATATGTATTGAACCGAATAGATAAGATCGAGGACATTAAATGAACAAGAATCTGATCTTGGTCATTGCTGTAATAATGGTCATTTCGACAGTTGGCTGCACCTCCTTTCACGGATCCAACAATCCAGGTCCCGCCCACTTCAGTTTTGATATGGTGTGGCAGTCGAATAGTTCATACAGTGTACCAATAAGCAGCTTCAATCTCAGCAACACGAGCCTTTCGAACCTGATATATGCGAAAGTACATGTCAAACTAATCGTCGATAATAGTACGGTCAATAGAGATGCCACAACCAGTATCAGTAAAAACAAGTTCTACCTCAACTTTGATATTTCCTATTCTAACAATTATGATGATGATAAGAAGATGAAGAACGATAAGGTGTATGATTTCATATTGTCTATGGAAATAGAATCTCAAGATCCTGCGGTCTCTGGACTGAACTTGATAGGTGAGAAAAATAAGATACAAGGCAATTTCACACTTCATAACTATGATATGAAACAATTCGGTTTCAACATCACCACCCCTCATAACTACACTTACTATAGATCGGACAGTCGAAGCAAATGGGGGGACGTGACGATTGATCTTCGTTCCGGTCATTTGTTGAAGTTCGAATTGCAGACAGCTGTTTACTGATGGTGGACAACATGAACAAACGGATGTTCTTGATGGCTATGATAATTCTCGGTACACTTTTAATGTCTGGATGTGTTGATAATTCCTTGGGGGGGATAGACCTCTATAGCATGTCCGTCGGGCTCGAGTATGGTCAAAAGAGCGCAATAGACATATCCAATCTGGGGCTCGATACTGGAAGTACTGCTAACCTAACTCACACCTCAATATTTATCTCATTGACCGTCACAAAGATCATCGGTCCACATATCCAAAAGGTAAGATATGATGTCGAGATAGTGAACGGAAAACTTGTTGCCAAGGCCGCCAATGGCATAAGCGTGTCCATTGAGGAAAAAGCGATCTATAGGATCGATGTGGAATACAATATATCGTCAACGGACCCCGACCTAAAGGGCTTGAACCTCCTCGGGGACCCTAAGGGAAATAATCTCGTATCTGGGACCTTCAATGTGCCAAAGAAGAATAATATCGATTTCAATGATTGGCTCAGGGTCGACGGTATCAATAACACGGAAGGGAAGGTCTATAAGGTCGAAAGGAACGAAAATAGCAATGCCGGTAAGAATTACGTCCTGAGCATGAACCCCTATGATATTCAGGTGATCTTCGGCTTTACGGCCGCTTAAAGAACTGTCCTGTTCTGCTTAAAAAAGAATATGAGAGAGGCCGTCGGTTGCCCAGTGGCCCACGATATAGCCTTTTTTAGCCACGGGAATGGGCGACTATAAGGGGTCTCCGGTGGAAAAGGAATTATATTCTCTGTTTTCCTTTTTACTTTCACAAAAAGTGAACCGGACAGGGGCTTGCGTCCTCCACCTGGCCACTAAAAGTGAATGTAATGATGAAAATAAAAAGGGAATTTTAATATCCAGCAATGTAGGAGACCACTAGTTCATTCTGGTGTACCAGATATCACGATTAACCTATAACTTATTATCTTACTGGGATCACAAGTCTCGTTGAATATTAGGAGCCCAAAGGTGGCTTCCTGCCCCATACCTACGTCCTTGGGGTTCGTTTTCATACCCATAACACCAACGAAAGCCCCATTGCCACCGAGGAAAATGCCCATTACAAAAACCTGGTCAACATCCTTGTTTCCTTTGTTCTTCACGGTACCTTCGACGCAATATCCTCCATACATACAATTGGTACTGTGACCGGTTTGGTTCATGACGACCACTCCATCATAGAGCGTCTGGTCAGTGGCCCGCTCAATATGTAAGGGATCCCCGCTGACAGTAATAGTTACGCTCTTGATCAACCCGTCCTTGTCGCCGACCCCTTCGGAGAACGCCATCTTCTCACCGGGCTTCATAATGATCGCGACGCCATCGGCGCCATAGTGCAATTCCTTTGTTGCTATCAACTTGCTTGAACCATCAAAGAATTCAAGCTTGAAATATGGATTTATTATATTATACGGGTCATTATTGATGAACTCACACTGCAAAAAGGTGTTAGTATAGCCAGCCTCGTGATGCAGGAAATGTGTGAGAACCTCGATCTTGGCATTCCTGGTTGTGAAGGTCCATTTAATGGTCTTCTCCAGATGCCCTCCTTCAGCGTCCACAGCGTACGAGCCGCCACACTGAGATATAAAACCACATACCGTGACGGTGTAGGTCTCTGATAAAGAGAGGTAATTAAGGGACTGTAGCGTCATCGTGTTACCGTTCCAGGTCGTTTTAAAGTCGACCCATGCCTCTCCGCTCTGACTAACACTGGTCACCTTTGTCGCGTTCTTTGTGACGTTGCGATCCATCGGTCGATCGAACGTTATTGAGATGGTCGGTTTTATGTCAATATCCTTCCCTGTCGGAAAATAGCTCAACACCTTCGGGCCTGGCCGCGTGGTAAAGGACCAACTATATTTTTCTACAAGGTTACCGGCCATGTCCTCGACCCACTGGTCCCCGCTGTGGAACTTGACCGTATAGGTCGTGTTCGACTTCAAGTTCCGTTCAAGCGTGAACTCTAGCTGCTTATCGGTCTTCCAGACACATCCTTTGAAGTTCTCATCAGGGTTCGTGCCCGCGGCCATCGTGATAGGTGACCCGTACAGTTTCTCAGTGTTCATCTTCTCGGAGAAGGTGATCGTGATGACGGACTGGGTAAGGGCGACGCCCGTGGCAGTGTTCATGGGTGTCGTTTCCTTGATCGTGGGAAGGCCGGTATCTAATGTGATGGTGTCGTTCACTGGCCCGCCTTCGTTCCCCGCCTTGTCCTTTGCCTTGAAGTGGACTGTCTTCTCGCCGTCGCCTTCCGTCAGGTTCCATTGCTTGATGTTTGAGTATGACTCCCACGCGGACCAGTTCACACCATTATTGCTAAAGGCCATCTCCATGACACTTTTATCGTCTTGGGCTTCAACTGAGAGCTGGACTGCTCGGGATTTGGTGAAGTTATGGCCCTCATTGAGGGTGATTGTCAGGTTGGTTGGGGGGCTTTTGTCCTTGTCATTATCTGTGCCATTGTCTTTTTTCGGGCTCTGGGTGCACCCGGATATCAGTAACAGCCCACAAATCGACAGCGCGATTAGCATCTTTGCTTTCATTTAACCCCTCCGATTGATCGAACACGAAGGAGGACCGTTTTGTTCCATTAAATTGATACACGTCTTTCTTATTAATCCTTTCCTCTTTAATGATTTTTGCACTTTTCTTTCCTTTTTAATCCACTAAAAAGTGAACAGGAAAGGGGCTAACGTCCTCCACTTGCCCTCTCGATGGAACATGTCCATCCATATTGCCCGCTCATGTTCTCTGGGGCAACACATCCTGTCATCCCGATAAAAATCGCAAAGATAATATATACCCATTGTCTAAGGAGTTCGCAACTCGCTACAGCTAACTTAGAACCCGATTATCACAATTGGCTTCGAGGGTCGGATTCCGGTTTATTTGGGTTGAGGGGATGGAATGGCGTTCAAGCGGGTCCTTTTGGTGAAGCCGCCCGGGCGGCATGGGCTTAGCTACGCCTTCGACATCATCCCCACCGGTCTGGAGTACATCGCTGCCAGCATCGAGGACATCGTCGACGATGTCAACATAATAGACCTCGAGATGGACAAGAAGCCTGCCGACAGGACCCTTGAGAGGCACCTCGACGAGCTCAAGCCCGACCTGGTCGGGATATCCATGTCCTCCACAGAGCACAAGGAAGGCCTCGACATCGCCCGGGCGGCACACGCCCGCGGCATAAGGACCGTCATGGGCGGGTTCCATCCGACGGCCATACCCGACGAGCTCCTCTCGCACCAGGAGGTCGACTTCGTGGTCAGAGGCGAGGGCGAGCACACCATGCGCGAGCTCGTCGCCAAGGGCTCGGCCGAGGACGTCCAGGGGGTGTCCTACCGCCAAGGCAAGAAGGTCGTCCACAACCCGGAGCGGCCGGTCATCAAGGACCTGGACAGCATCCCGCTGCCCGCCAGGCACCTAAGGAGGTACAGGTACCTCCTTGCCCTCTCCAAGGGCCGCGAGTACGATGTCATCACGACCTCCCGCGGTTGCTGGGGAAAATGCAGCTTCTGCTGCGAGCCCAGCATCAGCCACAGCCGTATGCGCTTCCGCAAGGCCGAGGAGGTCATCAAGGAGATAGAGGGGATCTACGAGCTCCACGACAGGAAGCCGCTCTGCATAGAGATCACGGACCCCCACTTCATGGGAAGGCCCCGGCTCGTAGAGAGAATATGCGACATGCTCGCCGAGCGGGACATGGACATCGAGTACATCGCCAAGGTCAGGCCCGACACCATGGCCAAGTTCCCCAAGATAGTCAAGAAGATGGTCTCCGTAGGCATCGACAGCTACGAGATGGGCATCGAGAGCCCGAGCGCAAAGGACCTGGACTACACATCCAAGGGCATCAAGTCCGAGTTACACATGAGGGCCGCCCAGAACATCAAGAGATGGGGCGGGAGCCCGGGCGGGACGTTCGTGATAGGGCTGCCCGACCACACCGAGGAGGAGATACTGCAGTTCCCTGCCTATGGGAAGAAGATAGGGCTCTTGAGCTCGGCCTTCGGGATAGTGACCCCGTACCCAGGGACCAAGTTCTACGAGCAAATGGACGAGCAGGGCCTGATATTCGAGACCTCGTGGAACCGGTTCGACGAGATGCACTCGGTCTTCAAGGTCAAGAACATCACCAGCGAACGGCTGGAGGAGCTGGCATCCATCTGCATGGCCAAGTTCTGGACCGTGGACACCTTCCTCGAGCGGGAGAGGGTGCGCCTCATCCGGAAGCCGCAGAAGCGGTCCCTGCCGATATGGGTCCTCGAGAGGCTCCAGGACTTCGGCTGGAGCGCCGGCTCCGGGGTCCAGCTCCAGGGGGCCAACTTCGACAACCACGTCGTCCGGATGGTGGAGGCCCTCCCTGACCAAGAGATAGAGAACTACACCAGGAGGGTCGGGGTCCACAACATCCTGGAGATGTCGACGTTCCTTGACATCCTGGGGGACCAGACCATCCAGATAACCGTCCGCAACAACGGAAAGGTGCTGGCAAGTTGGGTCATGAAGACCCGGAAGGACGCTGTGGAGTACATACAAGCCATATCCACCAAGAAAGAGGGCTGCACCATAGATTTCGACGCAGACCTCAAGGACCTGAAGCAGAACGGGAGCTCCGATATCTTTGACGGGATGAGGATCGCCCTGAAGCTCCTGGCCTCGAACAAAGGGGTCAGGCGCAAGCTCAACCTGTTCAAGCTGGTCATTGCTAGCGGGGCCGAGGTATTGAGATACTTCAAGCACAAGAACAATGGGAACGGGAACGGCTCGCGGAATGCGAAGGCCGTCGAGTCCAAGAACAATTGATGCCTTCTGACGGTCGGGATCCACGTTTCCTCGAATATTTTGTAATGTATTATTTAGGACAATCTTTAAATAAAGATAAGGACTAAGTTTTCTATGACCTTGTTTGGATGGAGGTTTGTTCGATGAGAACATTGAATGTCTTCTTGATATGCGCGATAATGGTCACCGTGGGACTGCTTCCGATGATCCTTCCAGTTCAGGCGGAGGGGCAAGGTGGACAATCTGTCCTCAGCAGGACCTCTGGAAGGGCCGTGACGGACAACGCCAATGAGCTGATCGTCCCGGCGGGAGATACCTACATTCTGTATGACAGCCACACTTACAACAAGAGGATCGTCATAAATGGCACGCTCAATGTGAAAGCCTACGATAATACCGCCCTGACCAAGACGGGAACCTTGACCCTGACCGCTCCCGAGATCACCATCAACGGGGCCATTGACGGGTCCGGCTCGGGCTACGGCGGCGGCGGTGGCGGTGGCGGCGGTGCGGGAGCCGGGAACGGTATCTTTGGGAAGGCCGGTCTTGCCGGGAACGGTGGGGACGGCGGCAACGGGGCCACGACCAATGGCGGTGGGGGCGGCGGCGGGAGCGCGAACGGTCTGGCCGGGAACAACGGGGCCGCCCAGGCCGGAACGAACCTAAAGGGCGGCAATGGAGGCGGGGGCGCGAGCGGCCAGGGCGGCGGCGCCGGCGGGGCGTCCTTCGGCGGAGGGGGTGGCGGAGGCGGTGCGGCATGGATAAACCCCAGCTATTACGGCGGCGGTGGAGGGGGCGGTGGCGGCTCAGGCGGCAATGACGGGAACACCGGCGCAGGCAACACCGGCGGCACTGGCGGTAAGGGCTACAATTTCGGCGGCAGCGGTGGCGGCGGCGGCTCGACCTCGAACGGAATAAACGGTGGTGACGGTGGATATGCCAACTTCGGCGGGAATGGGGACTTCTCGACCGACTTCTCCATCCTGATAGGGGGCGGTGGCGGGGGCGGTGGCGGCGGTGGCTTCGGCGGGGCCGGAGGCGGTGGTGGCGGGGCCGGCGGGGCCGCGATAATCCTCAATGCGACCAATATCAATATCTTCGGCATCCTCTACTCGAAGGGGGCTCCGGGCGGTGGCAAGGGGATTGCCTGGAACCAGTACAATGGGGGCAATGGCGGGGCCGGGTCGGGCGGAGGCATCGGCATCAAAGCCATAAACGTGACCGTGGACGGTGGCCAGGTGGATGTCACCTCGGCCAACGCGGGCGGGACGCTCAAGCTCTTCTTGCACCGCCTGACGGTCACGAACGGTGGCAAGATCCTCACGACCAATGGCCGCAACTACACCAAGATCTCCAACAAGGACCCTCTCGGGGTCCTGACCGTGGACAAGGACAAGGTCAACGTGGACCAGCCGGCCACCTTCATGAGCTCGACCTCTATCGACCTGGACGGAGATGCCCTTACGAGCAAGTACGACTTCGGTGACGGCTATTCGAGCTCCTGGTCGACCGACCCTGTCGCGCATAGTTACAAGACTTCGGGCGACTACCAGGCCACGGTCACCGTCACGGACGGTTACGGCGGTCAGAACATCAGTGCGCCCCTGAAGGTCCATGTGAACTACCCCCCGACGCCGGCCATAACGGTCAAGGAGACGGTGGGCAAGGTGGGCCAGGTCATTCACATGTCGGGCAACACCTCCACCGACTCGGACGGTACCCCGACCTTCTTCAACTTCGATTTCGGCGACGGGGATTCGAGCGGATGGCTCAACACATCTTCTGTGATCCACATGTACCGTGAGATCGGGATCTATTACCCGTCGGTCCGCGTCCGGGACGACCTGGGCGCCGAGAGCAACGGGACGGCCTTCACGCAGGTCGATATCACCACGGAGGGCTTGCCGACCCAGAACGCCCTACCCACGGCCGTTATTAAAACGGCCCAGACCGAGGTCCTCACGCAGGTCCCAGTCCAGTTCAACGGGACGGCCTCCATGGATACGGACGGACAGGTCTCGAAGTACCTCTTCGACTTTGGGGACATGACCTCCAGCGACTGGACCAAAGACCCGACGGTCGTTCACACCTACTACATCCCTGGCACCTATAACGTCACCCTGAAGGTCATGGACAACGTAGGCGATATATCGACGAACAAAGCGAACCTGACCGTCCATGTGGCCCAGAACCAGCCCCCGACGGCGGTCCTCCTGAAGGACCCGACCTATGGCACGAACAGCGTGACCCTGGGCTGGACACAGAACCAGGACACGGATTTCGTGCGATATGAGGTCCATATGTCCGTGTTCTCCTTGTTCACGCCCTCCTCCGACACACTTGTGAGGTACATCGAGGGACAGGCGACCACGACGATCACCCTGGGGAACGTGGCCAACCCGCAGAAGATGTTCTTCAGGATCAGGGTCATCGACACCGCCGGCTATACGACGGACTCGAACATCCTGCCCTTCCCGACCACGAACGGTGGCCAAGGCGGCGGGTCCGCGGACCAGACGACGGCGTCCATCTCCCCGACCTACATCTCCAAGGGCGTGGCCTTTGTCTCCGAGAGCTCGCTTGTGACCCTTTACCCGCCATGGAACGCCGCCTCCCCCAAGACCTACTACAAACTGGACCAAGGGGCCGAGGTCCTCTATTCGGAACCCTTCACGCTCGGGACCACGACCGACGGTCAGCATACGCTCTATTTCTACAGCGTCTTTAGCAATCACACAGAGACCTTGAGGAGCAAGAGCATCGTGCTCGATACCACGAAGCCGACGATAACGATATCCTCCCCTGCACAGAAGCAGATCCTCTCGGCAAGGTCCTTGACCATCACCTGGACCGGCTCGGACGCGACATCGGGAATGGCCAGGTACGAGGTCCGCGCGGACGATAAGGAATGGGTCGACAAGGGAATGGCAACGACGCACGATTTCTACGACCTGTCCGATGGCAACCACATCCTCAGGGTCCGCGCACTGGACAACCTGGGCCATGTCGGCGAGGCCTATGTCGAGGTCCTGGTGGACACCTTGGCACCGGAGGTCACGATCCTGTCGCCCGTCCAGGGCGCAGTGATCGCTCCGGGCACGGTCTCCGTGGCCTGGGATTCCAAGGACGTCGGCTCCGGCACCTCGACCTACTTCGTCAGGCTCGACAGCGGTGGTTTCCAGAGCGTCGGCAATGTCAGCACCTTCAGCCTCGGCAAGGTCTCCGCAGGCTACCACATAATAACGGTCCGTTCCGTGGACAAGGCAGGCAACATCAAGGACGCGACGACGACCATTAATGTCAAGAAGGAGCAGACGACGACCTCGGCGGAGAGCGGTCTGTCCTTCATGAACATAATGCTGCTGATCCTCGTGATGGTCCTGATCGTGTCCTTCATCGTCCAGGCGGTCATACTGCGAAGGTCGACGACCTCTGAAGAACGGACGGAGATGGAGGTACGGCCCGGGCCCAGGAAGGGCCCACCGATGTCACCCGGACGCGGTATGGACGAGGGGGACCACCTCCCGGCGCCCCCGGTACATTACACCCAGGCCCCTCCGCCCAGGCAGAGGATACAGCCAAAGGCCCCACCCGTTCGGCGGGCCCCTCCACCGGAGAGGATGGCCCCCGTCGAGGAGCCTGCATCCATGCCCGACCCAGAGGTCCCACCGGGCAAACCAGTGGAAGAGGAGCATTCGAACCTCAATACACTGATGGCGGACACGGAAGTGAAGCCCGCGGAGGAGCCCGAGGCGCAGGAAGAGCCTCCAAAGGAAAAGCACCCTGACGAGTCCTCCATCGATGATATAATGAGACAGCTCGACAAATAGGTCAATATGGGGTGGACGATGATGAACGCATACCGGATACTGATCATTTGCGCGCTCCTGGTGACATCGACCTTTGTCGTCATCGTTCCAGGCCTCTCGGTTCAAGGTTCCTCCTCTGGGAGGACCTCGAGCCGGGCCGTTACGGACGACCTGTCCGAGCTGATTGTTCCCGCAGGGGACCAATATACGCTCGCGGGGACCCACACCTATTCGAAGCGGGTCGTGATCAATGGGACCTTGTATATCGGGGCCTATGACAGCGTTGTCAGCTCGCCCAACGGGACCTTGACCATCAATGCACCGGTCATCGAGATCAATTTCGTAGTCGACGGGTCCGGGCGCGGGTATGGTGGTGGAGGTGGGGGTGGTGGCGGCAATGCCTTCGGGAACGGTGGTAAGGCTGGGACCTTGGGCAATGGCGGTAATGGAGGCGACGGGAACTCGCCCGGGGGCGGAGGGGGAGGAGGGAGCAATAAGGGCAACCCCGGACTTAACGGGAACAATGCAGAGGCTGGGTCGGCGAACAAGGGTGGGAACGGGGCATCGACCGGCTTCACGGCCGGCGGCTTGGGAGGTATCGGATATGGTGGGGGAGGAGGAGGAGGAGGAGGGACGAACACCGGCACACCGCATTCGGGCGGTGGTGGCGGCGGTGGGGGCACGGGAGGTGCGGACGGCAGCAACGGGGGAGCCGCGGGCGGGAACGGAGGCGCCGGCGGGGGTTCCTTCGGAGGGGCCTCGGGCACTGGGATGGTAGGAATGAGCGCCTTCGGCGGGAACGGCGGGGCCGGTGGATATTCCGCGGCGGCCTCCAACAAGGACAAGACGACAGACTACTCCGTTCTTATGGGCGGCGGCGGCGGCGGTGGAGGAGGCGGCCTGTTCATGGGAGGTTTCGCCGGTGGTGGCGGTGGCGGCGGGACGGGCGGAGGTGCCCTGGTCCTGAACGCGTCCAAGAAGCTCACGATCGTCGGGACGGTCCGGTCCCTAGGTTCCTCCGGCGGCAATGGAGGCGGCGGGAGCGGTGCGGACGGCGGAAAGGGCGGCCCAGGTTCCGGCGGCGGTGTCCTCATAATGGCCACCGAGATCAGCCTCATCGGGACCATCAATGTGACCTCACCCTCGGTCGGCGGGACCATCAAGATCTTCACCCACCGGACCGACCTGATAAACCAGAACCTCTGCTCCTACACCAACGGCCGGCTTTACCTGCACTCGATCAACCAGGCACCGAAGGCCCTTCTCACCGTCGACCACAACAGGACCGGCATAGATACCCAGGTCGTCTTCTCCAGCATCAATTCCAAGGACCCTGATGGCGATGCCCTCATTTCGAAGTACGACTTCGGTGATGGCTACAGCAGCGACTGGTCGGCCAATCCCATGGCCCACAATTACACGAAGTACGGTGATTTCAAGGCCAAGGTCACCGTCAAGGACATGTTCGGCGGGCAGGACACCAGCGCCCCCGTCAACATACACATCAACCTCCCACCGACCCCGGCCCTCTCCGCCAAAGAGGCGGCGGGCAAGGTGGGCCAGGTCATCCATCTTTCGGCCAACAGGTCCACCGACCCCGACGGAACGGTGGCCTTCTATCACTACGAGTTCGGCGACGGGGATTCGAGCGGATGGTTCAATGCCTCCTCCGTCATCCATATGTACCGCGAGATCGGGGTCTACTACCCGTCGGTCCGCGTCCGGGACGACCTGGGCGCCGAGAGCAACGGGACGGCCTTCACACAGATGGAGATCAATGAAGAGGGACTACCGACCCAGAACGTGCTTCCCACGGCCAAGCTGACGACGAGCCTGACCGAGGTCCTCACGAAGGTCCCGGTCCAGTTCGATGGTACCGGGTCCACGGATGCTGACGGAAAGGTCACCCAATACCTCTTCGACCTCGGGGACAAGACCTCCACGGATTGGAGCATTTCCCCGACCCTTGTCCATTCCTACGACTCTCCAGGGACCTACGATGTCACCCTGAGGGTCATGGACAACGCCGGCGGCCTATCGACGAACAAGGCAAATGTGACGGTCAATGTCTCCATCAACCAGCCACCGTCGGCGGTCCTTCTCAATGGGCCCATCTACGGGCCCAACAGCGTGATCCTGAACTGGACCCTGAACCAGGACACCGACTTCCTGCGATACGAGGTCCATTCCTCATTGTATTCCGTCTTCACGCCCTCCTCGGACACCTTGGCGAGGTACATCAACGACCAGGCGACGACGACCGTGACACTGGGCAATGTGGTGAACCCGCAGAAGATGTTCTTCAGGGTCAGGGTGGTCGACACGGCGGCCTACACAGCGGACTCCAACATCGTCCCTGTCCCGGGAACCTCGGGTGGCGGTACGAGCGCCGACCATACGACCCTTAGCTTCTCGCTAGCCTACAAGGCCAAGGGAGCGACCTACATCTCCGAGGACACCCTAGTGACCCTGTATCCACCATGGACCGCCTCCTCCCCCAAGACCTATTACAGGCTGGACCAGGGGGCGGCGAGCTTGTACACCGTGCCCTTCTCGCTTGGAGGGACGAAGGTTGGCCCACATATGCTATTTTTCTACACCGTCAGCGGGGGTACCACCGAACCCGAACAGACGCGCGATTACAATCTGGATACCGCCAAGCCTTTATTGACGGTAACGTCCCCGTCGCCCAACCAGATCTTCTCGACAAGGTCCCTGACCTCCACATGGATCGGCTCGGATGATGGGTCCGGTCTGGCCGGATACGAGGTCAGTTCGGACGACAACCAATGGGTCGACCTGGCCTTTGCGACGACCCACGACTTCAACGACCTGTCCGAGGGGAACCACCTCATCATGGTCCGCGCACTGGACAACCTTGGTCACGCGACCGAGGTCCTCGTACCGGTCTTCGTGGACACGACGGTCCCGGACGTGACGATCCTCTCACCGGTCCAGGGGGCCGTGTTGGTCCCAGGACCGGTCTCGGTCACATGGGATTCCAAGGATACGGGTTCCGGGATATCGGCCTACTTCGTCCGGCTGGACAGCGGCGACTTCCAGAGCGTTGGCAACGTCACCACCTTCAGCCTCGGGATGGTCGGCGCGGGCTACCACATCATCACTGTGCGGTCCATGGACAAGGCTGGGAATGTCAACTATGCCACGACCACCATCCAGGTCAAGAAGACGGCAACCACCACGACGACGAGCAGTATCTCGGCGGTGGACCTTCTGGTCCTCCTCATGGTGATAGTACTGGTGATCGTCATAGTTGCCCAGTCATTCATCCTCCGGAAGTCCAGGGAGATGAAGCGGCGGCGAAGGCTCAGGTGAAGCTAGGGGCCTTTCCTGATCACCAGGCAACGCCCCCTTTTCTATTTTCATCAATTCTATCGTACATTAAAAAATTATCGAGGACTTCCCGTAATAAGCCCATCAATCGCTCTTGTATTTTCGCGGGCAGAACAATTTTTATTTTATAAAAAATCAAATAGATGTTCTTAAGAAAAAAACTCTAACACTCGCTAATTGTGTTTGCGACGATGGTTTTTTCGACGGGCCTTGTTTTTCTTCTTCTTCGCATCTTTTCTTCTGATTTTCGCTATTTTGTCTTTCGTATTCTTTTCCATGATCGAATCCCCTCTGATCTTTAAAGTATCCTTGATATCCATTCTTGCTCTGTTCCTGGGTTTTAGGATATCTTATTTACCGTTTGAGTTGCCCCAGTAAATACACACATGGCCTGCCCTCGGATATAGTTGTGGGCATATTGTTCCTAGGCCCCTCGTATACTGTGTCTTTAATACAGTAAACATACTATCCCGGATTGGGACCTGTGAAAAATAATATTGAAGGAACGAGGTAAGAACATGGAACCTTGTATCAATGACACGAGAAACCCCGGGCCCTTTCCGATGCCCCGACCCCCGTCGCCGAGCCCGTTCGATCCAGGGGACGATGACGACGAATAAGAAACCTCGATGCCACTAAAGGGCTTTGGCGCTGATTCGACCCCTCCCGATTGCGTGTCCCAAGCATTACCATCTCAATGATTTTTAAAATATTTTTTTTCGTTATTTCCAATCGAATATCCATTTACCTTTTCCTCTGATCTCCTTTTTCCCGATGCCCGGCAGGTCGACAATTCCAATGACCCCTTTGGGCAGGGCCAGTCTCACAACGATATCCTTCTCACGTCTTTCCCATTCGACCTCGATGATGCCCTGGGGGACCGCGACCTTCCCGTGCACGGAGCGGAGCTTGAGGAACGAGGGACTGAACCTCACCCTCTTCCAGCCCGGTCCTTCCTGCCAAATACCCAGCAAAATGTTCGAGAGATGGATTATCGGATGCGCGCTCCAGGCATGGCATAGACTCTCCTTGCCCGGTTTAGCGTTCCAGACCTCCTCGGTCGTTGTCAAGCCCCGGTCGAGCATGGAGCCCCACCATCTCCGGAGGCAATCGACGACCTCCGCATGTCGGCCGGCCTTTTTGAGGGCCTCGAATATGTAGTACATGAAGTATGGCGAAGGGACGATCGCGGATGTGTACTTGCCTTTTATCATGCGTACCAGATGCCCGTCGACCCATTCCTGGTGATGCTCAGGGAAAAGGTCCAGCAGCACGGCCAGGGCCAGGGAATGGATGCTTCCCTTCTCTACGGGCCTGCCCTCCCAGTCCAAGCCACCGAAGAAGAGGTGATTCTTCCGGTTCCACAATCGCTTTTTAATTGTGAGCTCGAGCGTTTTGGCCCGTCCACCATAAAGTCGGGTATTCTTCCTGTCGCCGACAAGCCGGAACATGTCCGAAGCCTTCCTCAAGGCCCAGAGGTAAAGCAAGTTGTACACCGTCGGATATCCTTCCTTGAAGAGCGGGTGCCAGTCGAGGAATAGCCAGTACCTGTCGTCGTAAGGGATGAGCCCGTTCTTGGCCGTGCTCTGCCGGAAGTATTCCAGCAGCCTGTGGATCCTTTCCCTGTATTCCTTGAACAACGAGAGGTTCCCGGTCTGCCAGTAATAGTCCCAATGTGTCAGTATCCAGACCAATGAGAAATCGGGCAGGATGCAGCGGTGCGACACTGTCGGCGCGACGCCGTAGGTGAGCCCGTTGTTGGATTCCTGGGTGCCGATCTGGCGGATCCCCCTCTTGAAGAGCCTCGTGTCGGCCGAGAGGAAGAAGGTGTTGCGGCCCTGGACCCTCGCATCCCCCCACCACTGGGCCTGCTCCCGCCACGGGCAATCGATATAGGAGTCGAGCATGCAGCACTGCTGGGACCACACGCACATGTCGTAGACCCTGTTCAGCCGATCGTCCGAGGAGCGGAACGCGGCCTTGACCTCCAGAGGATATCCGACCCAGTGGAGGCGGAGCCTGATGTCCAATGGCGTCAAGCTATCGCGGACCACGATGACCAGATAGCGCTGCCCCCAGTGGTCGAACTGCTCGTGCTGGGTCCTTCCCTCCCGAAGGTATAGCCTGTTACCGAAGGAAAGCCGGCCCGCCACGGTGATGGGCTGGAAGATGGGGGACAGCTTGTCCATCGCCTCGCATACGAGCGTGTCGACGATCTCGCCGCCCTTCGAGCCCGAGACGTCCAGCTCCAGGGAACCGACGACCTCCTTGCCGTAATCGATGCAGTAGGTCCTGAACCGGTCCTCGCCCGTCGGTGGGACCTGCAACCTGGCCCAGCCGTCCTCGATCGTGAGCTTGGCCCTCGTCCGGGCCCACCGCTTCCTCTCATCCCGGTACATCCTCACGAGGTTGGTCGGGACGTCGTAGGCCTCCTTGCACTTCCCTTGGGACTCGGAAACCATCCTCTGAGGTACCATGACCTCCTCCTTCAGCGACGGGATGCCCCTCGCCTCCATCTCTGGCCATGGCATGCAGCCGAAGCTCCTGCAGAATGGCACCTTCCATTCCTTGTCGTCGAAGTCCACCATAGGCCAGGCCCCGTCGTCGTACCGGCCCTCGAAGATCTCCTGGAAATTGAGCTCCAGCGAGACGCGCGTCATGGTCCGTATGAAGCCTGGCGCGGCACGGACCTTCCAGGTCTTGTCGGTGGACACATCCTCATCGCCGACCTTGCCCCACAGCAGGAAGCCCGCATTCCCCTCATGATAGTACCCGAAGGTGCCCACCCCGAGGCAATGGACCAGCGCCGCGATGACGTTCCTTCCCTTCCGCAGGAAAGGCGCGATATCGACCGTGTCATAGGGCCACGACCTCTGGAAGCCCCTCGCGGGCCCGCGGTGGACATGCTTCCCATTGATGAATAGTCTGTAGTTCGAATCCGCCGTCACGTTCACGAGCGCCTTTTCGGGGACCGCCCTCAGGTCGAAGGTCCTGCGCGCCTGCATCCACGAATTGACCAGGTCGAACTCGTGAAGCTCGTACCAGATCCATTTCGCACCTTTCATAGCCTCGTCGATCTTCATGCAAGACCACCTTTGGAATTATGACAGATGGAACTCCTTCTCGAAGTCGTCCATCTCCTTGTCTGTCATTCCCTCCGGCTCGAACCCGCTCGCAAGGCTTCGTAGGAGAATGGCCGCCCCCTTGTTCGCGACATCGATGAGGTCGAAGGCCACAAGTGCGTCCGTTCCGCTGGCCGTGGCCCCGTGCTTGTTCCATATGACGACATCGCATCTCCGCAGGCCTTCCAGCGTCAGCTCGGCCAATCGCTTCGACCCGGGCATTGTGTACTGCGTGATGGCTATTCCCCTCGGCACATGGGCACGAACTTCAGGGAGCATCCCCCACAGGACCCGGTTCAGCAGCTTCTCGTCGTGGGCGTACTTCGGGTTGTGGCTCAGGGCGATGAGCTCCACGGGATGGGTGTGGACCACGGCCCTTTGGTCGCTGCCGCTCTCGACCTTGTCCACATGGATCATGACATGCGATATGAACTCGCTCGTGGCCCGGGATTCCTTCAGGCCAGCGCCTTCCCATAGGATGTGATATCCCTTCACATCATCGTCGATACGGACGATGCACCCGCCCTTCTTTGGATGCACCATGTCGCGGATGCGCTCCCCTGTCCTCTTGACGAAGAACATCATGCCCGCCGAGCCTTTTGGATATTCTTTGATGGGGACGTACTCGAACCTCTTCAGGTTCTTGGGTGCTTTTACGAGCTCGGTGAGGTTGACCGAGATGTTCCCGCCGTTCTTCTCGGCCCATCCCTTCTGCCACAGTAACTTCCCTGTCTCGGAGACCTTGTCGATCTCCTTCCTTGCGGCCTTGCCTATCGATATCCGTGGCATGAGCGCACCGTTCCCTATCTCCGCTTGAGCTGGACCTTCCTCTCGTGGGCCCTGACCTCGTCGAACCAACCACCGGCCTCGGGCACCCCGTGTTCGAGGCAGTAATGGGCCCAGACCGCACCAAAGGGCATGGACTTGAGCTTCTCCAGCATCACGAGACGCGCCGTGTAATCGCCCGCGTCCTCCAAGGACCTGAGCTTGTCCGTCGGTTCCAGCAGGGCATAGAGGAGCGCCTTCAGGATATTGCGGGCCCCGATCACCCAGGCCGCGACCCTGTTGACCGATGCGTCGAAGAAGTCCATACCGATGTGGACCCTTTCCAGGTAACCGCCCCGAACGATCTCCTGGCAGATGGCCTTGAGCTCGTCATCGAATATCACGATGTGGTCGCTGTCCCAACGGACAGGGCGGCTGATGTGCAATAACAGCTCGTCGACGAACCCCAGGGTGGAGGATATCTTGTCAGAGACGGCCTCGGTCGGATGGAAATGCCCGGTGTCGAGGCATATCATCCTCTTGTTCGCTATGGCGTAACCGAGATAGAACTCGTGGGAACCGATGACGCACGATTCGGACCCTATGCCGAAGAGCTTGGACTCGAGGCTCTCCTTTACACACCTCTTGTCCATGGGCGCCCTGAGAATCTCGTCGAGAGACCTTCTGAGCCGCTCCCTCGGGGCCTTGCGGTCCACGGGCACGTCCTTGAACCCGTCGGGGATCCATATGTTCATGATGCACGGAGTTCCGAGCTCGTGCCCGATGTGCTCGCTTATCTCCCTGCAGGCGATGCCGTGGCGGACCCAGAAGTCCCGTACCTTCCTGTCCTTGCTGCTCAAGGTGAATCCTGATGCTGCCTTCGGATGGGCGAAGAACGTAGGATTGAAATCGATGCCCATACCCCGGGCCTTGGCCCAATCGATCCATCCCTGGAAATGTTCGGGCCTGAGCTTGTCCCTCTCGACGGGCCTTCCCTTGGTCTCCGCGTATATTGCATGGAGGTTGAGGCGGTGCTTGCCGGGTATCAGTGCCAGCGCCTTGTCGAGGTCGGCCCTAAGCTCCTCGGGGTTCCTTGCCCTGCCAGGATAGTTGCCTGTGGCCTGTATCCCGCCGCCGGAGGTCGTATCCTTCTTTGCCTCGAAACCGACGACATCATCGCCCTGCCAACACTGGATCGAGATCGGTATCGTTTCTAGTATCTTCTGGCTGCGCTCGACATCCACGCCGATCTTGTGGTAGGATTCCTTTGCGAGCTGGTAAGCCTTCTCGACCCTATCCTTGTCGGTCTTTGTCATCGGAGCCCTCCTTGATGTGCTCGAAACGCGACCATGCCGCATCCCAGGATTTGGTGTCCTTAGGGGTATATTTTTGGATATTAAAAGAACCCTTCACCATCCTCCGGCCCTCTTCGAGGTCCTTGATCGCGCCAAGGGTTATGGCCTGGACCAGGAGGTTGCCCACGGCGGTCCCTTCGACAGGCCCGGCGAGCACCGTAAGGCCCAGCGCATCCGCGGTCATCTGGTCCAACAGCCGGTTCTGACAACCGCCACCGATAATGTGGACGCGGTCGATCTTTCCGACATGTGTCGCCCTGAGCTCGGCCAGGACCGCTCGATATGACATGGCAAGGCTCTCGAGGGCGCACCGGACATATGCCCCGAGCGTCCTTGGGATGGGCTGGTCCGTCGACTTGAGGAATCCATCGAATGCTTTTTTCATGGACCTTGGATTGAAGAAACGCTTGTCATTGGGGTCGATTAGGCATGAGAACGGTCTGGTCCGCCGAGCCATCGATTCGAGCGCGGCGAACGAGCCTCTCCCTGGAAAGTCCTTTTTCAATCCCGACACCAGCCACAGGCCCATGATGTTCTTCAGGAAACGGAAGGTGCCATAGACCCCGCCCTCGTTCGTGAAATTGTGGTCCAATGCCACCTTCGTGCATATCGGATGCTCGATCTCCTTCCCCATCAGGCTCCAGGTCCCGGAGCTGATGAAGGCCCAATCCTTTCCCTCGGCCGGGATAGAGGCCACAGCAGAACCGGTGTCATGGGTCGCGGGGGCAATCACGGGGACCTTACCAAGGCCAGTCCTGGCCTGGACCTCAGGAGACAGTTCGCCGATGGTCGTCCCGGGTTCTATGGGCCTTGATAGGAGTATGTGGTCCATCGGGATCTCCGTCAATATGTCCCTGGCCCAATCCTTCTTCAAGATGTCGAGCATCTGTGTCGTCGCAGCGTTGGTGAACTCAATGCATTTCTTGCCCGTGAGCAGGAAGTTCAGATAATCGGGGATCATGAGGATGTGCCTGGCCTTTCGTAAAAGTCCAGGCTCGCTCTGCGCCATAGCGAAGAGCTGGTACAGGGTATTGATCTGCATGAACTGTATCCCGGTCCTTCTGTAAACGGTCACAGCGTCTATCTTTTTCAGGAAACGCTCCATCATGCCATCGGTCCGAGGGTCACGATAGGCGACGGGCAGTCCCAGCAACCTCGAATCGGCATCGAGGAGGGCGAAGTCCACTCCCCATGTATCTATGCCGATGCTCGACGGTGGTTCCCGGCCCTTGGACGCCTTCCTCAGACCTTTACAAACATCGTTAAAAATACGAACGACGTCCCAGCGCAGATGGCCATCGACCTTTCTCATAGCGTTCTTGAAGCGATGTATCTCCTCGAGCCTGATCCCATTGTTTCCGATGATCCCGCGGATGACGCGCCCGCTCCCTGCGCCTATGTCCACTGCTATGCAGTTCATGGTCCCGAGAGAACATTCCTGTTGCACGTATTAAATCTATCTTGAAATGACGGCCTCACTCCGAGAAGAGCTTCTTGATCTCCAGTGAGGCCGCCTCATCCATCGCGCTCGGCAGGAGCAAGATATAGGCAGTGGCCTTCTTGTGTGCCACCTTGAACTTGATGACCTGGAGGAGGCCGACCACTTGTTCGATGCGGTTGCACTTGACCAGGGCCTCCAGCCCCTCGAGGATGACCAGGGCGCCCTCGTGCGTATCGATGAACTCCCCGACGACCCGGCCCAGCTTGACGATGTCGTTCATGGAGATGCTGTTGCCGTCCAAGGACTTCGGCAGGAGCCATACGGTCTGCGTCGTCTCGAGATCATAGTGCCTCACAAGCGCCTCAGGATAGGTCTTAGTAATCAAGAGCACCTTCCGCTCGTTCTTGTCCATATCCCTTATGACCGTCAGGACCTTCGAGAGGGCCGACCCGCTCAGGAGGACCATGGACCCGGGCCTAGCATGCATCGAGACCTCGGACTCGGGCGTCTGTCGCTTCAACTTCAGGATCTGCTCCGCCGATGCTATCCCGGGGAACCGCTTGTCCCCGATGATAGTGAAGGGCGTGGTCGTGATGTTGTAGAACCGCGTGACCTTCGGACTGTCCTCAACGAAGACCTTCTCGAAGGAAATGGTCGGGTCGTTCGAGAAGACCTGGAGCATGAGGTCGTTCAGTTCCTTGATGACCTCGGCCGTTAGGTCATTGGTGCTAAAGAAGAATACGACCTTCACGACCTTTCCCTCCCGACCCCGCTTCCCGGCCTCATCTCGTCCCACCCTGTCCTCAGAACATGCCCGCATCGGCCTTGACCGATATCCCGCCCTTGCCCAGGAACACGGGCCTCTGGGCCGTGTCGTGGTCCGTGAACCTCATCTTGCGGACGGTTATGGACCGCCGGAGCTCCCCCTTCACGTTCTCGAGGCCCATGGCTATGAACGAATCCCCGACGAAGCCCTCGCTGTTGAACCTTGTGTGCAGGCCGCCCTCGTCGTCGGATTCCGTTATCAGCAGGCTCGTGACGCCCTCACGGCGGAGGAACGCGCAGAAGCAGAACAGGTCCTCCCTCATCTCGTTGGACTTGTCGTAGGACAGGCCGATGGCCACTATGGAATCCACCACGATCCGTTTCGGGGTGTGTATCTTGAAGATGTTCGTCAGGAAGTCCTGCAGCGACCTGAAGGACACGACCGAGCGGTCTATGGCCTCGCCCCTTATGGACCCCCGGAGGGCCTCCCAGTTCATCTGGTCCGTCGTCTCCCTCATCGTCGTTAGGTCGATTATCATGACACGTTCCAGGTTCTCACCAGCGATCTCGTCGAGGCCGAAGCCGACCATGGACTTGCGTACGTTGGCCTCGGTCTCCTCGAGGCTTATGTAGATCCCGGTCTCCCCGTTCCTCGCCCCTTCGACGAGGAAATGGAGCCCCATCAGGCTCTTGCCGCTTCCGGGAGGCCCAGAAATGATGTGGATCCCTCCCGCGGGGTAACCCCCACCCGTGATCTCGTCCAGGCCGGGTATCCCTGATTTAAGCTTAGCGGCCTTCCCATCCCCTTCGCTAGCGACCATCTCTTACCACCAATCCTTCCTTAGTGACCTCGATCTTCCTTACATCCGAACAGTACCCTGGGACCGACATCGAGAGCACCGCCACGTCCATGGTGACAGCCCTCCCGTCCTTCTTCCGTTCGATGTCCACGACCGGGTCGAAGATCTGGCCCACGGTCGCGATGTCCTCGGGCTCGTGCGTCTCCTTCTCGATCATGAATATGGATGTGAACCCCAGCTCCTTGAGCTTCGCGACCAGGCTCTGGAGGAGCTTGAAGGTCGGATCTAGCCCGAAGATCGTCATGGCCGGTGTGATGATGTCGAACACGGCCCGCTTCACGAGGTCGTCCTTCAGGCCCGTGCTGGCGTCCGTGATCGCGATGGCGAGGTTCGTGAGGCCCTTCGAGCTTCTATAGACGATGCCGTCCTCCTCGACGTCCCTTACCCTGGTGGTCTTGTAGGAATGCCAGTCCACGAGCCTCAACTCCCCCTTCTCGGCCCAGGCCTTGGCCGCCAATCCCTTGCCCTCGCATTCGTCAAGGAACTTGGCCGGAGCAATGTTACTGAGGGACAGGACCGCCCCCTGCTGGGCCAGTATCGCCTCGCGGAGGACCTGCTGAATTAGTATGTCCTTCACGCCTCCCGCCGGAACCTGGAACAGCATTGCCTCGCCTCTCGGGATGCCTCCGCCGAGAAGTTCATCGAGGCCAGGGACACCGGAGGTGAGCCTGTCGACGAAGGTCCCCTGGAGGAGGCGCTTCCTGAGTGCTTTGGCCACGGGGCCCTCGTCCTCGCCCAGGGCCTTGTCGACGGCATCGATGGCCTCGACCCTGCCGGCCTTGAGGCCCTTGCCATCCTTGCCTCCGATGCTGGCCCTTATAACCGCATCCAGGAGCCCGCCGTAGGCCAGGGCCACGCTGTCCAGGGTCGCTGTCCCGTCTGCCTCGAGCAGCAACTGGCCGGTCCTGTCGAGCTCGGCCTTCTTGATGATTGGCTCGCACTTCAGGAATTTTTTGAGCAGGGGCCCGAGGTCATCCTTTTCCTCCAGTGACATGGCATCAATTATTTGGTCATTGAGCATCTTTGTCATGTAAATGGTCGCTTTTACGATGTCGGTGCTCTCATCGACCGTCTTAGGCGATGGGCCCGGCACCTCGGCCTCCACTGGCTTGGCTTGCTCGGGAGTTGGCGGGCCATTGGCCTTGGGGCCCACAGGAACCTCATCCTTGGGCCTCTTCACAGGCTTGGGCTCCGGCTTCTTGCGTGTGACGGCCCATGCTCCGGCTCCGATGCAAGCAGCGATGGTGACAAGAAGGGCGAGCATGATAATCATGAACGCCTGGCCCTGCCAGAATGAGCTCGCCTTGACGACCTCCACGTCTATGTTCCTCCGGTCGGTACCTCCCTTGGGGTCCGACACGACGAGCGTGAGGTTGCCCTTGCCCGAGGCTCCGTTAACGGCCTTGAGTATCAAAGTCGTCCCCTCGATCCGTGCCGTGAACAGGTCCGAGGAGAAGCCGGTTATGCTCCATGTGAGGTTCGATGCCGCATCGTCCTGGTCCGTCACATATGGGCGGAGGTCAATCTTGACCTCCTTATCCATGAGTCGCTGCGACGGTGGCCCTGAGAGCACGGGCGGGAAGTTCGGTACCTTAGGATTGACCCGTAACATGAATGAATGATTGGTGTGCGAGAACACATCGGACACGTTGACGACCACGGTGTAGTTGCCCACCTGGCCCTGTCCTGGGGTCCATGTGATGACGCCGGTCTTTGGGTCGATGGCCATCCCGGAGGGGGCCTGCTCCAGGGAGTATGTCAGGGTGTCGTTGTCAGGATCCGTGGCCTTGACCTGATAATCGAATGGCGACCCCGCTATCGCGGTGCCCTGGGGGATGATGTCAATGATCGGGGGTTGGTTCCCGCTTTCGCGCTCGACGAGAACGGTGAAGGCCTGGTAGACCTTGACCCGCTTGTCCGACACGGACAGGTTGACCAGGTTTGGCCCGAGGCCGCTCATGTCCGGGGTCCAGGAGACCTTGCCGACCGACCCGATGGTCATTCCCGTGGGGGCTTTCTCGAGGGCATAGGTCAGTAGGTCGCCGTCGCCATCGTGGGCGATGACCGAATAGGTATAGGCCTTGCCAACGAGCACTTTCGTCGGGGGTTTGCTGAGGATGACAGGCGGGTCGTTCACCGGGGTCACGGTGACCTCGGTCCGGTTCTCGAGCCAGAGACCGTAGGCGTCCGTCGCCCTGAAGACGACCGAGACTGTGCCGGTCCAGTTGGCGACGGTCGTGGCGAGGTCCACGGACCCGTTCCCATGGACCGTCACTTGGAGGTTCGTGACGCTCGGGTGCCCAGTGAAGGTCATGGGGCCATCGTCCTGGAAATGACCGGTCAGGTTGAACGCGTTCAACGACCGCGTGTCCTCGGGGAATGCCAATGACGGGAGGGAGACCTTGAGCCTCGGGGGCTGGTCGACCTTTAGGCTCACGGTGAAATCGTCAAGGCTCGGCGACAGTGTCGTGTTCCCGGTCGTCATCGTGGCCCTCAGCCTCACCTTGCCGCTGGTCTTTAACGATGAGAGATTCCCGTCGCCTGGCACGGCCTTCCAGCTGATGCCCGTGTCGTCCGATGCCTCCCAGGTGATCGAGCTTCCCGGCGGGGAGGTGTCCTCTTTGACGGTGAGGTTGGTCCATTTGATGACGGGACCGAAGGAGATGTCCTTGGTCTCGACCGTGCCCTTGGGAGAATATCTCGTGAGATTGACCCCGACCCAAGAGAGCGATGGGGAGGTCTTCGAGCCGTTCACGCTCAGGACGGCCCTGAACTGGAGGTACCGGTCCGGGATGCTCGGGACCGCGGTGCCCGTCTTGACCGACAGGCCTGCGGACCATGTTGTCCATTTCGATGCATCTGGAGATGTCCTCGTGCTCAGCGTAACGTTCGAGCCGGACGGCGTGACGGAGCTCCAATTGATAGGGCCCCATGTCGCGGCGGTCCCGGCGTCCAGGGGCTTGGAGACGAGCAAACCCGGCGACATCAGAGGGCCGCCCTCGGGACCTAACGTGACCGACGGCCATCTCTCGATCTCGAGCCTGACCGTCAGATTGTCGATATAGCCGTCCCCGCTCGAGATGCCGAAGCCCAGATTCCCGCTGCCGGTAAGGGAGGCGTCCGCGACATTGAAGTGCTCTGTCGCATTGAGGCCGCCCCGGATGGTGCCGTTCATGACCGACATCCAGACCTTGTAATCCTGGTTCTGGTTCGGGTTGGCCCCCGGGGCCGAGGCGAGGGGGCCGGTCCTCGTACCTGCGACCCACTTGTATATCTCGGGGTTCGACCATGAAAGCGAGTAGCCCTCGACATAGTAGTTCTGCATGTTGGTGTACCTGGCCACCATCTCGAAGTTCGTGTCCCTCTGTCCCTGCCTGTAATAACCATAGACCCTCATGGAGGCCTCGACCCTCGCGTTCTTTGCCTGCACCGGGGCGATGAGCGTGGCCCCGGGGTTAGCAGCAGCCGCAACGATCCGTAGGCGGCCGTTGACGGCATCGTACGTCACTGGGGCGGTTGCGCCGACCTGGTCGAGCATGCAGTTCTGGACCGAGTACCTTGCCCGGGTATCGGTCGAGAAGTCGTCTTGATATAGGTATACCTTCGAGAGGTTCTGCGGCGGGGGCGAGGCGCTTGGGTACCCATAATAGATGTAATACGTTGAGTTGGACCAGGCCCCGGACACAATGCTCGCGTTGCCCTTGAACAGCACTGTCGACGAGGAATTGTTCGGGTCGAGGACGGCCCTGTCGAGCTCTGCGTACATCCCGCCGGACTGGTTGACCAGCCGGAGGTCGGAGAGGTCGGCCTTTAGCTTGCCATCTTTGATGAGCGAAGCGGTATCGACCGTAAGGTTGTAGGTGAAGTTCTGGGACAGGTCCGTCCCGTCCCTGTTGAATATGTGGACGGGCCGCCGATAGGTATAGTTCGCGTCCCACCAATCCGTCACGGTCCCAATCTGGAGGGATCCCCCTGAGGTGGTCAGGTTCGTGGGGGTCCCGGCAAGCAGGTCCGCCGGGCCCTTGAGGTCGAACCTGCCACCAGTGGTCGAGAGGTATGCCTTGCCGCCGGCCAGGGTCACGTTCTTCAGGGTAAGGTTCTCGGCCGTCGACAGGTCCCAGGTGGCGACATTGACCTCACCGACCCTGTTTATCGACGGGACCCCGCCCGTAAGTGTGATCGGGATGAGCGCAGAGGAGATGAATAGGAGCGCGATGGATATCCCGATGCACCTGGATGTCGTCAACCTGATCGCACCTACCTGACCCATGGAACTATTTGCATCTTTTCCAATGTGGGATATAACCTTCATTCATTAAATATAAACGTGGTTAAAAGTCTTTCTAGGTTTCTTAATTGTATTGTACAGTAAAACAACGTTTTCGAAAGGTTAATATTTCTTTAAATTATATATAACAACAATTCGAACGGTCGAATAACATTCCAATACCTCAAAATCAGGTCAAGGAGATGACGTTATGATACAGAAAGAGCTCGGTGCGACGATCCTTGCGGTAATCATGGTATTGTCGGTCTGTGGGGCCTTCATCCCCCTGACATCGCAGGCCGGTGGGGACAACTCCCGTTCCACGGACCTCTATGCCCTGTTGGGGACGACACCGACAATAGATGGTTACAATTACACAGGCGACAAATGGACCGAGGCCGTTTCCGATAGCGTCGCATTCTCTGGGGGCACCCTGAGGATCGCTGCCAAGCACGATGGCACGAACTTGTTCATTTTGATCGAATGCATCGGCACATCAGGGACATGCGTAGAGGACCTTTTCTTCGAGGACGATGGCACATCCCCGGACCACAACCTCGACTCTACGAACGAGGACTGCAAGTATGTGGGTGTGAGCGGTTTCCCTGATGGTTTCCGGGATGCGCACTGGGACGCTGGCTGGAGCGTCGGTGGGGAGTTCGGCGCTCAGATGAACGGGGCTGCCGAATCCTACACGACCGGGACCACGATCGTGGAGGAGTGGTGGCTCCCGCTCAACGCAGGGTACCTGGAGGACATCAATGTGACAAGCAATGAGGACCTTGGGTTCGGAGTGGGTTGGAACGGCGGATGGCCGGACAGCTCGGTCGGGCCTTACGATCCCTCGGGCTGGGGAGATCTGTATGTGGTCTTCAATGGCGTCAACAATGCCCCGAGCCTGAACATAATATCCCCGACCGAGGGGGCACAGGTGACCGGGACCTTCATCGTAAAGGCCGCCGCATCGGACCCGGACCCTGGCGATACCGTCAAGAGCGTCGTCATGAGCGTTAACAGCGGCGTGTGGCAGTCGGCCGTGAAATCCGGTTCCACATGGAACATGGACATCGACACCACCGGTTACGCGGACGGGCAGAAATTGAACATACAGGCCAAGGCCAGCGACGGCAACCTGGAATCGGCCATCGACCAGGTGAACGTCACGGTCCACATCAACCACCCCCCGGTCTCCGATGGCCCGATACCTGACCAGACCTTCGACGAGGACACCGTGCTCGTCGGGGCCATAGACCTGGACAATTATTTCCATGACCCGGACGCTGGACAGCTATTGACCTATTCATTGACCGGGAACAAGCATGTGTATGTGGCCATCGACAAGGCTAACAGGATCAACCTTAGCGCCGACAAGGACTGGAGCGGGAACGAGTTGCTCACGGTGAGGGCCTCGGACGGCTCGGCCTATGTCGAGGCCAAGATGAAGGTCGTCGTCAGACCGGTGGACGACCCTCCGGTGGTCGCGCCGATCCCGGAGATTCTGGCGACCGAGGACACCCCGTATCTCCTAGACCTCATGCCCTACATCTCAGATGTCGATTCACCCGGCTACAGCATAAGCATGACGACGGATTCCAAATATGGGAAGGTCTCGATCCTCACGGTCGCCTTCAATTACCCGAACGGGGTCCTCGAGGAATACCTGAATATCACGGTGACGGATGGCACGAGCAAGGTGAAGGCCCCGGTCCACGCGATCGTCACCCCGGTCAATGATGCCCCCACGGTAATTTCGCCAGTGCATATCGTGGTCACCGAGGACGTCCCATTAACCTTCGACCTGTGGAACTGCACCTCCGACATCGACAACCCCCAGACGGACCTGAAATATTCGTTCAACCAGACCAACCATTTCGTCAAGAACAAGGACGGGCATACGATAACCTTCCTTTATCCCGACGGGGTCCGCTCCGAGGACATCGAACTGAGGGTCTTCGATGGTTTCCTATGGACGATGGGGACCATAATGGTGACCGTCACACCTGTCAACGACCCCCCGACCATCGCGATAGATAATGTGACGGTGACCGAGACAGAGACGGTGGTCCTCAATCCGACCGTCAAGGATGTCGACACACCTGTGAACGAGCTGAGGTTGACCTATTCCGGTGCCATGAAATCGAACAGATGGGTGACAGGCTATGACGACGCGGGAAGCCACATCGTCGATGTGACCGTGTACGATGGGGAGTTCTCCGTGACGAGGACCATAACGGTGACGGTCCTGAACAAGAACCGGGCCCCGACCGTCGTCCTAGGCCCCCTTGACAATAAGACATACACGGCCAATAAGAACTACAGCTTCCAGGCCCAGTCGATCAAGGACCCGGACAATGACCCGTTGACGGTCACGTGGGACTTTGGCGATGGTTCGACCGCCACGGGGGAAACGCCCCATCATATCTACAAGAAGGCTGGGACCTTCATGGTCAAGGTGACGGTCAAGGACGCAACTGGTGCCACCGCCTCCGATACCAGGGTAGTGAAGGTGAAGTCGGACAAAACATCGCTCCCGGGTTTCGAGGGCCTGGTCCTGATCGCGATAATGGCCCTGGTGACCATAGCGACCCATCAACGGAGGCATAGGCCCCAGGGAGGATGACGGTCCTCGACCTCACGGACATGAGCTCAATGGTTCATGTTCGGTGTAACTCCCTTAGAGCGTGACTATTCCTCGGCGTCATCCTTCGTGGCCTTCCTCGCCGGTACTTCCTTTCCGGGCCCGCCCTTCCGCTCCTTGGCCAGGAATATATCCTTCGTTAAGAACATCATTAGGGCGCTGACGAGGGCCGCCACTGCCGCTATGATGACTATGTACTCGTAGGCCACCATGGCCGGGATGGAAATGGAGATGTTATGGACCGGGTCGACGATGACCTTCGTCGTATATTCGGTCATCAGGACCCCCGCCAGCACGGGCCCCATGACCCCGCCGGTCATCCTGAACAGCGAGTTCATCCCTGTCGAGATGCCAGTGTACTCCCACGGTGTCGAGGCCAGGATCATGTTGATGGTGCCGACCATGCCGAGCACCATGCCTATGGAGACGATGGATATTCCGAGCATCAGGTGGAGCTTGTCGTATATGTCCGGGGTTTTAAGGACATAATAAAAGTACAGATAACCGAGGAAGAGGACGAACATGCCCACGATCATGGGCCTCTTCATGCCAACTTTTATGATGAGGATACCGACGAGCGGGGCCAGGATCAGCTGGACCAGGGCCGAAGGCAGCTGGATTATCCCGGCATCGGTGATCGTGGCGGAGAACCCGACCGGCGCGGGGCTCATGACCATAGCTGCCAGGGACTGGTAGATCATGAACATCTGGAAACCTACGATGAAGATTACGATGTTCGTGACCCAGATGTTGCGCTTCTTCATGAGTTTCATGTCTATGAACGGGTCCGACACCTTGGTCTCGATCCAGCCGAACACCACGAACATGATCATGGAGAAAGCGATCATGGAAAGTATCGATGGTGAGGTCCAGCCCCAATCCGAGCCGTCGGTCATGGCAACGACGAAGACCACGAGGCCCACGGCGAGCGTGAAGGACCCCCAGATGTCCACTTTGGACTTGAGCTTCACATCAGATTCCTTGACGCGGATACCGATCAGGGCAAGCAGCAGGAGGACGATCGGTATGATGGTGTGATAGGTGTTCCTCCACCCGTAGTTCTCGGTGATCCATGCACCGACGATGAGGCCGAGCGAGGAGCCGACACCGAACATGGCGCTTATGATGCCCTGGGCCATGGGCATCTTCTCCCTAGGGAAGGCCTCACGGGCTATGCCGAAGGCCAGCGGGAACATGGCTATGCCGAACCCCTGGAATGCCCTGAAGACTATCAGGGACCAGAAGTCCCAGGAAAAGCCCGCCAGGCTCGCCCCGACGGCATACAGGCAGATGGCCGAGAGCAGGACCTTCTTCTTCCCGTAGATGTCCCCCAGCTTGCCGAATATGGGGGTGGCGACCACGCCGATGAGAAGGTATATCGACAATATCCATGCGGTCCAGGAGTAATCCACTTTGAACTCGTCCTTTATCGTCGGGAGCGCAGGGACCAGCATGGTCTCTGCATAGAGGACCATGATGGCCACGGACCCAAGGACCATGAGAGTGCTGTATGCATACCTCGGCTGGAAATTGGCCGCGGTAACTATTTTGTCCATTGGGTTACCGTTTGCGGTTACTCGTGTTTTGGCCTTGGACGAAGGACCAGGAACTGGCATCCGTCGTATCTCCTTGCTCGACCTATGTATGATGGATTGGACCGGAGAACCCCTGGGATTTAATAAAAGTATCTGAGGGATTGCACGGAACGGATAAATCCCGAGACGAGCTATTGCTAAATCGATTAATGAAAAAGGGTTAATCAGTTAAAGGCAATATCACGATCTAGATTAGAATGATAGGCCGGTCCCGAGGTGAGTTCCATGGAAGAGGAGGCGGAACGACCGATGGTTGGCAAGATCGTGCTGATCACCGGTGCCAACTCCGGTATCGGGAAGGCGACTTCTATGGGGCTGGCCCAGCTAGGGGCCACCGTTATCATGGTCTCCCGTGACAAGGCGAAGGGAGAGGAGGCCCGCAATGAGGTCATGGAGAAGAACGGTAACAAAAGGGTCGACCTTATAGTCGCAGACCTCGCGTCCCTAGATGTCGTCAAACGGCTCGCCAAGGAGTTCAAGCGTCGCTACGAACGCCTCCATGTGCTCATAAACAATGCGGGCGGAATAAACTCCAAAAGGACCCTGACAAAGGATGGCTACGAGACCACCCTCGGCGTCAACCATCTCGCGCATTTCCTGCTCACCAACCTCCTCCTCGACACCCTCAAGAAGAGCGCCCCATCGAGGATAATCAATGTGAGTTCATTTGCCCATAAATTAGGCAAGTTCGATTTCGATGACCTGTGCGTCGAGAGAAGATATTCGGCCTTAGGCGCCTACTCCCGTTCGAAGCTCGCCAACGTGCTGTTCACATACGAGCTGGCAAGACGCCTCGAGGGCACAAATGTCACGGCCAACGCATTAAATCCCGGCATGGTGAGGACCAGGTTCGGCAGGACCGGCTCCAAAGGTATGAGCTTCGCGTTCGCCCTCCTCAGCCCCTTCATGAAAAGTCCTGCCAAGGGAGCCGAGACCTCGATATACCTGGCCAGCTCCCCCGAGGTCGAGGGCGTCTCGGGAAAATATTTCGTCAAGAAGAGACCGGTGGAGTCGAACAAACTGTCCTACAACAGGAAAATGGCAAAACGGCTGTGGGAGGCCAGCGAAAAGCTCGTGGCCAAACAAATGACGACGAAGGGCAGGACCGAGGCCAAGGATGGACCCTAGACCGTCAATATCCCAGGAAGAACAGGGAAAGGACGACCGCACCGAAGATGAACGAATATATCGCGAAGAGATAGAACCTCGTGCCCTTCAATATCATTATCAGTCCCTTGAGGGTGATGAAACCTACTATAAAGGCCGTTATGCAGCCGATGAGTAGCATGCTCGGCTCATAGCCTTCCCCGGGGCTTGTGAACTCCATGATGTGGAGGAATGCGGCCCCTATGAAGGCCGGGATGCCAGCAATGAAACTGAACTTGGCCGCCGTGGTCTTGTCGAGGCCCAGGGCCACGCCGACGCTTATCGTCGAGCCAGAACGGGAAAGACCCGACAGCGCTGACAGGCCCTGCATCGTGCCGATGGCGAGGGCGTCCTTTCTGTTGAGCTTCTCCATCTTCCTGGTCCCTTGGCCCCATCTGGTGGATAGGACCAGGCAGCCCTGGACCAAGAACATGACCCCAACCGGAAGAAGTGACTGCATGTATTTATCGACGATGAACTTGTCAACCAACAGACCAATGATCCCTGTTGGTATCATCGCGAGGACCACGAGGACCGAGAACCTCCTGTACTTGGTCTTCCTAACAGCGACCCCGAACCTCTTCCCGTGCATGATGTCCTTTAGAATTCTAAGGATGCTCTTGATTATGAGCCAAATATCCTCCCTGAAGAAGATCAGCAGAACGAGGACCGTCGATACATGGAGACCGATGTCAAAGCTGATGGGCAGGCCGCCGGGAATCAGCATATGCTGGATGACCACGAAATGACCCGAGCTACTGATGGGGAACCACTCCGCGATCCCTTGGACCAGCCCGAGCAATATCGCCATCCACGCGTCCAAACCGACACCTGATTTCGTAAAGGTCCGAGGGGATATAATACATTACCGGGGTGTGGATCTCGATTGCCCTTTCTCGTATATGGGATAGTGTGGAGAAGGACAAGGGTCTTCAAACCTTTCCTATCCAAATAATTAAATATCCTTTTGCATAGTGGTCGCACGATGAAGGCCGTCAAGGTCAAGGACCTCTCCAAGATCTACAAGGGCGACATCAGGGCCGTTGACGGGATATCGTTCGATGTCGACGAAGGCATCATTTTCGGTTTCTTGGGCCCGAACGGAGCGGGCAAATCGACGACCATCAAGATACTGGTCACGCTCATCCAGGCCACCGGCGGGAGCGCAAAGATCTTCGGTGTGGACGTGTCAAAAGACCCGTCGAATGTGAGGAAGATGATAGGCTACGTCCCTCAGGAGATATCCGCCGATGGCTCGCTCACTGGCTACGAGAACCTCATGTTGTCGGCAAAGCTCTATGACATACCGTCGGACGAAAGGAAGAAACGGATCGACGAGGTCCTCGAGATCTTCGACCTCGGGGACAGGGCCAAGGATATGGTCAAGACCTTCTCCGGCGGGATGATCCGGAGGCTTGAGATAGGACAGTCCATGCTCCATCAGCCGCGCCTCCTGTTCCTCGACGAGCCGACCATCGGCCTCGACCCTTCCGGCAGGAAGCTCGTGTGGGAGCACATCAGGAGATTGAACGAGGAGAAGGGCATCACCATCTTCCTGACCACGCACTACATGGAAGAGGCGGACCTGCTCTGCGAGAGGATCGGGATAATCAACAGTGGTAAGATATCGACGGTGGATTCCCCCAAGACCCTCAAGGAGATGGTGGGGGCCGGCACGCTTACCGTGAGCCTCGACCTCGGAGCGCACGCCGAGGACGCCAAGGAGTTCCTGACATCGCTCCTCAAGGAGGATGTGGTCTCCATGTCCTTATTATCAGATTCGAAATGGCAGTTCATGGTTACCAACGTGACGCACAATGGCCCGAGGGTGCTCCAGAAGCTCATCGAACAGCACATCGAGGTGAACGACCTCGATATAAAGAGCCCGACGCTGGAGGATGCGTTCATCAAGCTGACAGGGGCCAAGCTGGACGAGGGGGCATCGAAGACCGCGTGGAAGATGGTGAAAGGGAGGAGAAGGACCTCCAAGAGGTTGGGATGATGTCCTGGCTGACGAACTTCTTCAAGAAGACAATGGTCATATTCGAGTTCGAGGTCAGGAAGATAATCCATGACCCCATCGAGGTCTTCGTCCGGTTGGTCCAGCCGATCCTCTGGCTGGTCATATTCGGTTCGGTCTTCACGCAGTACAAGGTGATCCCGACAGGCGACTATTCGTACAGGGCGTTCATAACCCCCGGCATAATGGCCCAATCGGTCCTCTTCACATCGATATTCTTCGGCATAGCCATCACCTGGGACAGGGATTCGGGGATCCTAGCAAAGCTCATGGTCACTCCCACATCCAGAGGGGCCATCGTCCTGGGAAAGGCGCTCTCAGCAGGGGTCCGGGGCATAATCCAGTCGATAGTCATCGTCATTGTGGCTTATGCCCTGGGCGTGTATTTCTCCGTCGGTCCCTTGAACCTCCTCGGAGTTGCCTTGGTGATCATCCTGATGTCGACCTGCTTTGCGTCATTGTCGATATTCCTGGCCTCGTTCCTGAGGAACAGGGAGAGGTTCATGGGCATCGTCCAGCTGATAACGATGCCGCTGTTCTTCGCCAGCAATGCCCTCTATCCCATCGATATGATGCCCGAGGCCCTCCAGTATGTCGCCAAGGGGAACCCGTTGTATTATGTCGTCGATGCCCTGAGGGCCCTGCTGTTGACGAACGACCTATCCTTGGTACCTTTGGACCTTGGGGTCCTGTTCGTGATCACTGTAATATTCACGCTGGGTGGGACCTGGGGCTTGAAGCGGTTGATGGAATGACCGGGTTGGACAACTATACCGTTAATTGGCCCTACAAGAATAGCTTGATTATAGTAAATGCGAGATATCCGATGAACATGCTCACAGGTATGGTCAGTATCCAGGCCCAAACGATCTTCCGAGCGATCCCCCATCTCACAGCGCTCAACCGTTTCGTGGCCCCGACGCCCATGATCGAGGAGCAGATGATGTGTGTTGTGCTTACAGGGATCCCTCCCAGTGAGGCGCCTATTATTGTGGCGGACCCTGCGGTCTCGGCAGCAAAGCCGTAGACCGGCGTTAGTTTCGTTATCCTATGCCCCATTGTTCTGACGATGCGCCAACCGCCAACCATCGTGCCCAGGGCAATGGCGGCATGGGCCATCAGTACAACCCAGAAAGGCACGGGAAGATTGTTCGGATCTACGTTCGAGCCAAAGTAACCTATGCTGAATAGAAGTGGTGTTATGATACCCATGGTCTTCTGTGCGTCATTTGTACCATGGCTGAAGCTAAATGCCCCCGCCGAGAACAACTGTAGCCGTTTGAACCATTTATTGATCTTGGCCGGATTGGACTTCCTCACGGCCCGCAGGACTAGGACCATGAAGACAAAGCCAACTACAAGTCCAATCAATGGCGAGATTATCATATATAAAACGACGAGCTCGATAGTGGACACCTTTATGGCGGCCAAGCCTGCTGCTGAGATGCCGGCACCGGCTATACCACCGATGAGGGCATGTGAGGAGGATGTGGGAAGGCCGAGCCACCATGTTATCAGGTTCCAGCTGATGGCGCCCACGAGCCCTCCGAGTACGATGAACGGGATGATATCGGCCTGCACATATCCAAGGTGTATTATCTTGCTTACCGTGCTGGCGACCGCGATACCGAAGCCGAATGCGGCAATGAAGTTAAAGAAGGCGGCGAAGGCCACGGCCTGCCTCGGTGTGAGAACCTTGGTCGATACCACCGTCGCAATGGAGTTTGCCGCGTCGTGGAACCCATTGGTAAAATCAAAGATCAAGGCGATGATGATTATGATTATCACAAGGGTCATGGTTTGGAATACGACCATCTCACACGCCTTCGAGCCGATTCGGGTCCAGGCATGGCCTTTGACAGGCCATTTTCCTTACCGTCCCATATTTGGGGAGGGGCCTCATGCTATATCAATAGAATCGTTATAAAATATATAGGTCTATATAGAATCAGTATATCTCTATTGAGAACCATATAATATATGGCGCTATATATTATGAATAGCACGTTGCTATGTGAAAATCGTGGATACAGTCTGAGCTGAAATTTGATTGCGAGGGGACGTTGACCCGGCCCGTTCAGTGGGCCCCTAGTCCATCTTCGTCCCGTAGATACGATATTGCTCTTCGGACATGCCGAGCCGTCTATATGTTTCCATGGCCCTCTTGTTGGAAGTGTGCACATAGAGCCGGAGAAGCCCGACATTTCCCTTTTTCGCTCTCTTTTTAATCTCATCGAACAATCTCTTGAACACCCCTTTCTTGCGCCAGGCCGGGTCCACGTAGACGCTCTGTATCCACCAGATGGGCCGGTCCCTCCAGTCGCTCCATTCGAAGGTTATCATCGTCTGTCCAATTATGAAGCCATCCTCCTCGGCCACGATATAGAACCCCTTGCCCTCGTCCGAAAGGAGCGCCTTGGCCCCTGAAAGTGCGGTCCGATGGTCGAGGGGTTCGCCCTCGGACTCCTTGGCAAGGAGGACATTGTTCCTGGCGATGACCGCGGCGTCCTTGAGGGTCGCATCCCGGACCAACATGAGGCCAGGATTGAACATGTGGAGATTTAGTGCTTTCGGAAGGGCCCACAAGATTGATAAACGCAATCGCAGTTTTTGATTCATGACCAGTGTGAGCCGAGGCATCTCCTGGAAGAACTGGGCGATAAGGGCGGCGCTCCTGGCCTTTGCCCTGTCATCCCTGTTCTTCTATAATGACTTCGTCGAGCATACCTACGCCCATTTCACAGGTTCCCTCATCAATTCCGTGGCAACAGGCCAATGGTATCTTGTAGCCCTGAACATCATCATCTTCGTGTCCTTCCTTGTCCCCCTCTCGTTCAGAAGGAAGGTGGACTGGAAGGAGTACGGGCTGGTCGTGGCGTTCTTCGTGTCCCTCTTCGTCGAGATGTACGGCATCCCGCTGTCCATAATGTTCGCTTCGAGGCTCATCGGGCCCCCCCTAGTGGACAATCTGCATTATGTATTGTTCGTCCCGGTACTCGGCGTCACCCTCGCCTTCACGATACAGATGATGTACGGGACAATGCTCATGATCATCGGGACCGTCTTTGTGACCGTCGGATGGGTCACATTATATCGCAACATAAAGAAGGAAAAGCTGGTCAGAACCGGCATCTATTCCATTTCCAGGAACCCACAATATCTAGGCTTCATCCTTGTGATCATCGGCTGGCTCGTGGGCTGGCCTACGTTGCTGACGGTGATCTTTGCACCGATATTGATATTCGTCTACGTCAGGCTGTGCCGGGTGGAGGAGAAGGAGATCTCGCATCTGCACGGCTTCAAGAGATACCGCAGGGAGGTCCCTTGGCTCATCTGAGCTGCGACAAAATATTCAAGAATCTTCGATAGATACATATCATTGTTATAACATGTCATCTATGACCTAGAGATTGATATTAAGGATTATAGATAGGACTTATACAATCTAGACCTAGAATGGTGGTCCACGATGTTCCAAAAATGGGCGACATTGTTGCTGGTCCTTCTCATGTCAACCGCCCAACCACTGATGGTCCTCGCAAGTGGTCCTGACGAACATTCGCTGGACCACATGTCGGGGCCCGCACCGATGGCCGTCCAGTACGTGAACTTTACCGACGACACGGCCAGCTGGAATAGCAGGTTCTACCCCGTGACCTGGCCCGCAGGTCCGTTCAGGCAGGTATCGCTGACATTGACGCTTTTCAATCGTGGGGACCCATGGGATAGGGCTTGCACCGTCGGCGTCAACAACGTGACCCTCATGCAGATGACGACCAAGGAGAACTCATCGTATACCCTTAACCTGGTCCAGGCCGTCACCACGGACATCACGATATTCCAGGACGTCTTCAGCAAACAAGGCGAGGTGGAGTGGGACGGGCTGTCGAACTTCAACGGCGGATGGACCGCGAAGCTGACCTTCGCGTTCTACCCGGGCGTCCCGGTCATCGAGATACCGAAGGTGTTGCCTGCCATCTTCAACAGGTATGTCAACCATAACATGAAGAACATGACGAATGAGACCGTGAAGTTCCCGAAAGGCACCGCCAGGGCCGTCGCGGTGCTCACGGAAGAGGGGAATTCCGGGGATGAGTTCTGGTTCGGCAACTCTGCCGTGTGGGTCAGGGACTTCCAGCTGATGATAAACACCACGACGGTCTTCGACATCAGCGCGCAACCCTACATCAACTCCGGCGGGGCCCTGAGCGGGGACGTAGGCAACCTTTATGAGTGGAACGCAACCTCGCCTCCCGGGACTGGACTTAGGCCTCAGCACTTCGTCAACATCACGCCCTTTGCATACCTCATGAACGGTACCAAGAACGTGACCCTTGCCATCAACGAGGGCCAGGACTACTGGATGGTCGGACTATCGTTCCTTCTGTACGGCCCGGTGCCCGGGGCACCATATGTGTACCAGGACCATCTGATCAAGAGGCACGAGGCATCCGGCACAAAGCTCACCATCTTCACCAGTGCTTGGAGCGCGAGGCCGGTGACCAACGGCCAGGAAAAATTGTTTGTCAACTATTCGTCATGGCTCAACACCTCGTCGTCGGCGACCGATGTCCATGAGATAATGACCGTGTCGCGGTTCATAGCCACATCGTCGATCTTCATCGTCATGGCCAATATTCAGGAGACCGTGTTCAGCTTCAGCATCAACTACTCGAGCGGAAAGGCCATAGACGTGCATTACGTCCTGACCTCGCGGAACACGACCACTGCCTGGGGCAACGGCCAGAACTCCACAAGGACGGACAGCTACCAAGATGATCAGTACATTTCCGGTACGCAAGGCGGGATGAGGTCACAGAACATACATTCGTTCACGCGCCAATATTTCGGCAACATCTCCCAGATGGCGGCCCTCTGGAATGTGACGGACATCCTGTACCAGAACGTCACGGGCACGAACGGCATCGGCAAGACGGCACAGGGGACCCCGATGCACCTCCAGACCGGGACCCCGAGGCCCTTCCCGGCACTGTTCTTCATCACACCGCCCTACGAGCAGCCCGTATCCGGCATTGTGAACATCGCGTTCGCCTTCACGAACGCATCCATCGTCACTGCCTCGCTGGACGTAAATGGCAATCCGACGGATGTGACCGGCAAGCCCGGCATCGGCTGGGACACCTCCGCATTGCCGAACGGGGTCTATGTCCTGAGGACCACAGGGATAGACGACAGGGGGGCACAGCACGTCAACATGATACGCGTGTTCAAGGGCCAGAGGCCGACCGTGCTCTCCTCCGACCCGGCAGACAAGGCCACATTGGTTCCCCAGGATAAAGCGATCTCGATCAGGTTCTCGATGCCCATGGCCAAGACACCGTCCGAGAGCGCGTTCTCGATAGCGCCGCCCGTCAACGGAAGTTCTTACTCCTGGAACGCGGCCGGAGACACCCTCACTTGGAACCATTCCGCTCTGTTCGATAACAATACAAGATATAATGTCACGGTCCACGGCAACGCGACGAACAGCTATAGCGTCGAGCTGCGGACGGCCTTCGCGTTCTCTTTCAGGACCTGGAAGCCCCCATTCGTGACATCGGTCCTGCCGAGGCCGGGCGCGGTGAATGTGACCCTCAATTCGACGGTCAGCGTGACCTTCTCGGTCCCCATGAACAGGACCACCGTCGAGAAGACCTTCTCCATCTCGCCGGCCGTCGGAAATGGTTCGTTCTCCTGGGATGGCACGGGAAAGACCGTCATATGGTTCCACAAGGACCTGTTCCTTAGGAACAGGACATACAAGTTCACGCTAGGCGCGGGAAGCAAGGCCACCGATGGCACGCCCATGGAGAGCGCATTCACCTTCAACCTATCGACCGTGAACCCGCCAAGGGTCCTAACGGTCTCCCCCATCGACAACGCGACCAATGTCAGGTTGGATGCCTCCATAGCGGTCAATTTCACGACCCTCATGGACAGGGCCAGCGTCGAGGCCGGCCTCTCCATAACGCCCCTGGTGACCGGCGCCTTCGTCTGGGGCCAGGGATCCTCCTCGTTCTCATGGCAACACGCCACCGAGCTCGCCCCCAATACGACATATCATATCACCATCGCGGCGGGCGTCCAAGACTTCGGGGGCGTTCCTATGATGGAGAACTTCTCCTGGTCGTTAAAGACCGCGACCCGGCCCTTCATCCTGGACACCGAACCGTCCAACGGTGCGAAGGATGTGGACATATTCGAGCCCGTGATCATCGCGTTCTCGGAACCCATGGACACGGCGACGGTCGAGGACGGCTTCTCCATCGACCCATCGGTCACTGGGGAGTTCTCCTGGAACGGAGCGCAGGAGCTCATATGGTCCCATTACAAGGAGGGCTTCAGGCCCGGAACTGAATGCACATTGAGCATCGAGGCCACCGCCAAGAGCGCCTTGGGCGTGTTGGTCGCATCTCAATTCGGCGTGACCTTCACGACGGCCCCAAGGCCCACTTTAGTGAACACGACACCGGTGGACAGCGCCGACGTGGTCCCCATCGGTGCGACTGTTTGGATGACATTCAGCCTTCCGATGAACAGTACCAGCGTCGAGAAAGCATTCAGGGTCGAATCGTCGGGCCCGTCCAGCATCGTCTCCATCAAATGGGCGAATGCGAGCATCGTCGAGTTCATCCCCAGGTCCCATCTCGAACCGAGGACGCAGTATGCTTTCATTATAGGGACCAAGGCGGCCTCGCTGAAGAATGCGTCCCTCGGAGCGGACTTCAGGCTCACCTTCAGGACGGGCGATGCACCGGACACCACGCCGCCCACTATAAGGTCCATCACGCCGATCAACGGGACCCCACAAGTACCCATCACAAGGACCATCGTTGTGACCTTCTCGGAGCCCATGAACAAGAGCTCCGTGGAGAAGGTCCTCAAGGTCACAGCGGACAATAGGACAATAACAGGGTCCATCGTATGGGGCCCTCTAGGCGACACTTTGACATTCACACCCTCCGTCGTCCTTCCTTATGGTGCCAGGGTAGAGATAATAGTAGGGAGGTCCGCGTCGGACATGGCTGGGAACAACATGACATCGGAGCGCCATTCCTGGTTCCGGACCGTCCCCAAACCTAAACCTGCGACCGGTGTGAGCCCGATGCTTGTGGGTGCCGTGGCCGGGGCCGTCATAGCGGTGGTGGCCGTGATCCTTGCCGTCCTCATGATCAAGAGGAAGGGCCGAAAAGAGGATGTCACGGATAAAAAGGAGAAAGGACCGTCGAAGAAGAAAAAGTGATCGCACTCATTTAACCTTTAATTGTCCCTTGGCCATCTCATAGGCCTTCTTCTTGAAGGTCTCCAGGTCGGCCCATTTGTCCGAGCAGCCGAAGTTCATGTGCTTTTCCCCCTCGAAGGCGCAAAGGAAATGGGAACCGCCTCCGAGCTCTGCGTTCATGGCGTTCACCTCGGAGGATATATAGAGTACCGGCTGGCCATCCTTCTTGACCTCGAGGACATAGAGGTACTTGACGTGCCCGCTGGCCTCGATGTCGGTCAGTAGGCGCGCATCATATGGGCCGATCTTGGTCCTCTCGGCCTCCTTTGCCTTGACGATCGCTGGCGCGTACATCGTGGACATCCCCGAAGGCCCTGGCTCACTTCAGATACGTGGAGCCGCAGTTCGTGCACCTTGTACACTTGCATTTTATGCAGATGCCATGGGACGAGCCCACGTGGCACTTCTGGCATGTGATCGATGGCCCTGACCGATAGTCAAAGCCGCCCTCTCCGCAGGATGCACACTTTGTCCCATTAAAGGTAGCCATTTGTTCACCCGGCAGATGACATGCACCTCCAATTATAAGACGGTTACACAAAAAATTAATAATCCGGCCTCAGTTAGCATGCCTGGCATTAGATAACGAGAGGTAATCGATGAACGACTTTGATAGGAAGGTCAAGGAGGTTACCGGGGTGCTCCTCGAAGCGGACCGGCTCGAGACCATCCAGGTCAATGTCGGCCTCAGTTGCAACCAGCAATGCAGGCATTGCCATGTGCAGGCCGGTCCGAAAAGGACCGAGCTGATGTCCTGGGAGACCATGAGAGGCATAGTGGACCTGGCCCGCAAGGTAAGGCCACGGCTCGTCGACATCACCGGCGGTGCCCCCGAGCTCAATCCGAACCTCAAAAGGTTCGTCACGGCCCTGAGGAAGGAGGGGCTCAACGTCCAGGTCAGGACCAACCTGACGATACTCCTCGAACCGGGCATGGAGGACATGATCGAGTTCTACAAGGAAGCCGGTGTCAAGCTCGTCGCCTCCTTGCCCTGCTATATGAGGCCTGAGGTCGATCACGTCCGTGGTAGAGGGGTCTTTGACAAAAGCATCAAAGCCCTCAAGCTCCTCAACAAGGCTGGCTACGGCAAGGACGAACGGCTTGTGTTGGACCTCGTGTTCAACCATGAGGAGGATTCCTTGCCGCCGGAGCAGTCCGAGCTCCAGAAGGAGTACGAACAGGTCCTCACCAATGACCTCGGGATATACTTCAATACTGTATTTACGATAACCAATATGCCCGTCGGGCGCTTCCGGACCTGGCTCAGGGAGAAAGGGAAGGACAAGGAATACATGAAACTCCTCAGGACCACTTTCAATCCCGAGACCATTGGGATGTTGATGTGCAGGAGCCAGATAGACATAGGCTATGATGGGAGCATATACGATTGTGATTTCAATCTAGGCCTCGGCCAGAGGGTCGGCTTCGGGACACCGACGAACATCAAGGACTTCGACCCGGTAAAACATACTAAAAGAAGGATCGTCACCACCGAGCACTGTTTCGGCTGCACGGCCGGCCATGGGTCATCATGCGGTGGTGCGTTAGAGAAATGAAGATATCATACCAATAAACTTTAATATCACAGGGGACAAGGATTCGAATGGGGAAACCAGCGGTGTCCGACATAAAGACCGAACTGGACAAGGTCCAGGCCGACATGGACAAGGGTCGTATCAAGGAGGCCCTGAAGGCGCTGAGGGAGGTCATTCCCCAGGCAGATCGGTCCAAGGACCAGAAACAGCGCGCTAGGGCGCACTTCCTGCTTGGGAAAGGGCTGACACGGGACGGCGAGCTCACGGAGGCAGCGAAGGAATACCTGATGGCCCTGGAGATCTACGAGGAGATCCCCGATGGTGACGGCATAGCAGAGACCTTGCTCGGCCTCGGTGTATTGCACAGATGGCGCTCGGATTTCGCCACCGCTGAGGAGTTCATCAACCAGTTCCTGGAACAGGCGACGGAGATCGGGAACCAGGACCAGGTCGGCCAGGCGCACATCGAACTGGGCATCATCCTTGCCGAGAAGGCCGTCTTTGACGGCTCGGTCGCCAACCTCAACGAGGCCATCAATATCCTGAAGAGGACGAGCAATGCCTACCAGCTCAGCAGGGCCTATCAGAGCCTCGGCGAGATATACAAGAGGATGGGCAAGTACGCCGAGGCCTTCGAGAACCTCGAGGAATGCATCAAGATGGCCGAGAAGCTCGGCCTGGAGCGGAACATCGCCTACGCGAGCGCCTCGGCGGCGGAATGCCTTGCCAAGGCGGGATTTGGGGACAAGGGCGACAGGTACATCGAGCGGGCCATCGAGATATTCGAGAGGACAAAGGACGACGTCGGGCTCTCGGATGCATTGCGCGTCCACGGTATCGTCGAATGGAAGAGGGACGAACCGACCGAGGCCGAAAGGCTGTTCAAGAAGGCCTTCGATGCCCTGGCGGGCAAGGACGTTCCAGGGAACGAGGTCCAACTGAGGTTCGACTATGCCGAGTTCCTGCTCTGGAAGGGCGACATCGAAGAGGCCGGGGAACAGGCGGACCAGGCCGTCAAGATCGCCCGGAGGGTGGGCGTCGCCGGCGTCGAGGATAGGGCCTGGAGCATAAAGAACAAGGTAAAGGCCGCTTCGCAGGGGTCAAAGCGGAGGACCGGGAAAAAATGAAGGACATCATCAAAACAGGTCCCTCCGTCCGATTGTTCTGATAGTCGGATTTATATTTTTTTATAAAAAACGATTTATACCTTTAACATTCTCCGATGTTCGATGGAAAAGGCCAAGGTCCTGTTGGACAAAGGGAAGCAGTTGCTGCAGGAGGGCAACTGGCCACGGGCCTCCGAGGCCCTGCGCGAGGCTCTGGATGTCCTTGAAGGGAAGGCATCGACCAAGGAGGAGAGGACCCTGCTCTCCGAGATCCTCCGTCGGAAGGCTATTGCGGATTCCAGGATGTCGGATATCGACCTTGCAAGAACCGAGCTGGAGGACGCCCTCGAGATATCGAAGGAACTGAAGGACACCAGAGGCATAGCGGATGCCCTCAGGGGCATCGGCTATACTTACATACTCGAGGGCGACCCAGACAGCGCCATGGAGAACTATAAGAAGGCCCTGGAACAGGCAGAGATGACCAAAGACATGGACCTCACTGGCCGCATAAGGCTAGAGCTCGGCAATGTCTATTATTACAAATATAATTTGGACAAGGCGAAGGAGGAGTACGGCCGCGCCCTTCTGATCCTGAAGACCGTCGGCAACCAGGCCGAGCTGGCCCGCGTCTATAACAACCTGGGCGACATCCACAAGTACACCGGGGACCTGGAGGAGGCCATCGAGTACCACAGGAGATGCATGGAACTCTCCAGGAAGATCGGCAATATCACGATGGAGGGTTTCTCGGCCCTGAACGCCGCTGAATGCTTCCTGATCATGAAAGAGGTCAATTCCGCATGGGAATATCTGTCCATCGCCAAGAGGACCTTGAAGTCCACGAACGATAAGATTGGCCAGGCCCACGCTTGGAGGGTCCATGGATTGATCTTCTTGGCCGAGAAACAGTACGGTGCGGCCGAGAAGGCCCTGAACAAAAGCATAGCCATCGCGAAGGTCAACGAGATGGGGAGTGTCGAGGCCGAGGCCCTCAGGACCCTCACGGATGTCTTTCTCGCTCGCGGGGAGAAGGATGCCGCAAAAAAAGCCCTCCGAAGGGTCATCGAATTGTATGATCTTACGAAGAAAACGAGAGAATCCGAGGAAGCGAGGAAGTTCCTGGAAAATCTCGAACGCTCATGAAGAGATGGCGAGGGGGACCGGCCGGGTGCCTGCCGAGGCCCTTGGATGCTGGCCCTCGACCTCAGACGATGGTCCTCACTCCTTCCGAGAAAAAAAAGAATTAGTGAACGGTTAAATACTACAAAAGTCCTATTCTTTAGACGATGGAAAAGGCTCAGATACTTTTCGAGAAAGGCACGTCCTTACTTAAGGAGGGGGATTGGGCCAGGGCGTCCGAGGCCTTCAAGGAGGCCATCTCGGCCATCGAGGGGAAGGCCTCGACGGACGAGGAGAAGGCCTTCCTTTCCAGGCTGCTGAGGAGGAAGGCCCATGCCGATTCGAGGATGTCGGAGCTGGACGAAGCCGAGAAGGACCTCGAGTACGCTCTCAAGGTCTCCGTATCCATCGAGGATAAGAAAGGTGTGGCAGATGCGTTCCGAGGGCTCGGTTATGTCCACATCCTCAGGGGCGAGGCGAGGACCTCAATGGAGAACTACAAGAAGGCATCCGAGGCCGCCGAGGGGGCCGACGACATGGACCTCATCGGCAGGATACGTCTCGAGATAGGCAACGTGCACCACTTCCTTAAGGAATATGATAAGGCCAAGGAGCATTACACCAGGGCCGTGCTCATCCTCAAGACCGTCGATGACAAGAACGAGCTCTGCAGGGCCTACAACAACCTTGGCGAGACCTACCTGAGGCTCGGGGATTTCGAGGAGGGCATCGAGATCCTGAGGCAATGCATGGACCTCGCCACGAAGATCGGTGACCGGACCATGAAGGGCTGGGCGGCCTTCAACATAGCCGAATGCTTTGCCAATGTGGGAGAGACCGACACGGCGAAGCAGTACCTCCAGGTCGGGATGTTGGCACTGGAGAGGAGCAAGGACAGGATCGGCATGACCTACGCACTGATGGTCTATGGAAAGACCTTCCTCATCGAGAAGGACCACCTTCACGCCGAAGAGGCGTTGACGCGCAGCATCGACCTTACGAGGGAGCTCAGGATGCCATTGCTGGAGGCGCAGGCATTGAGCATGCTTGCAGAGGTCGATATCGCTAGAGGAAGGAAGGACGAGGCCAGAAGAGGATTTCGTAAGGTGTTGGAGATCTACGAGGAAAAGGGGCGTCTCGGGGATGCGGAGGAGGCGAGGAAGAAGATCAAGGGGCTCTGACAAGGGAATTTTTTTTCTGGTGGGCCGATCGGGACGCTCAGGCGGCGAACACCTCGCCGACGACATCCTTCACGCCAGCGACATGGGCCATATCCCCGTCCCAGTTCTTTAGCTTGGGGCCGTACCTCTGCTGGACGTGGTCTATCACGGCGTGCATCTTCTTGTGGAGTTGATCGGTGACCCGCCCGTCGACAACGACGGCCAGGAAGACGTTCTCCCCTCGCTCTATGGCTATCTCGAGCGACTTGTACCTTAGCCGGTCCAGGCCCCCGGAGGATTCACCTAGCTGGAATGATTCTTTGATGAACGACTGGACCGCCGTGAGCATGCCCGTGAATATCTCGACATCCACGATCTTGGTACCTGGCGTCGTGAGATGGGCAATGAGCAACCCGTTGGGATAAACGAGGAAGACATGCCTGATGTCGTACTTGCCTTCGGGCTCCAGTCCGTAGATTGCCGAGTACCGCTTTGCAAGGATGACCGTGAAGAACACGAAGATGAAGAAGAAGGAGGCCATGAAGAAGAATGAATCTGACAGCGACCCGGGATAATATATGTCATAGTTCTCCATATAAGTGTAGATGATGTCGGCGGAAAGCTCGAAGATGATGGCGGTCATGATGAAGGTCCAATAGACGGCGAGCTTGCCGGTCCAGTAGATGCCCACGAGCTGGCCGATGAGTATCAGTAGGAACAGGTCGAGGACGGGATAGGCCAATGTGAGCGCCTTATCCCCCATCGAGGAATCCGTGTTTATTATGGAGGTGGCCAGAGGGACGAAGATGAGGATGGCAACGAAGAACATCACCATGTAGAGGATCAGTGTCCTGCTGGGATTGGAGTACTCGTGGTATTTGATGAGCGTCGATACGCAGATGTATGTTAGGGGGACATAGGCAGCCAGCCAGAAGACGTCCGCCGCGGATGGGAATGGATTGACCTGGAGGACCTGGTCGTATATGTCCCATATGATGCTGGCGAGCATGTACAAGAAGAGGTATAATGTGATGCTCAGTCCCACAGTCTGGAACTCGCCCTTGCTGTAAACGAGCACGGCCACGATGCCCAATGACACGGCGATGGCATTGAGGACGGTGGACCCGTAATCCGAATATGGTGACAGGATGTCCTCTGGAAGGACAGGCATCACGAAAGAAAAAAAGAGGGCGATTGGGATGAAGATGAAGAGAGCGATCTGGATGGCCTTCTGGAAGCCATTCTCGGTGGGGGGCGTTGTGACCTTGGTCGTCTCCGAATCCTTGGTCCCATTAATCGTTGGAATAAAGGCCCCCTCGATATTGTACAAGATTCTACTTCCTTATAAGATATGCGACAAAACTCCAATGTACAGAATTGTGCAATTGACGGAACTCTGCTCATATTTTATAACAGACGTAGATGTCGGCCTCTATCATCATACCGTTCTTGTAATAATGGTGCACGAAATAGATGTTACCTTGAGCATCGAGGTTCGGCTCTCCTGCGAAGCTCGAGATAATGAGTTCCGGCGAACCCCAGCCGGTATCGTTCTTGATGGAACGGAAGACCCCCGGGGTCCCCTGGTACCACCGCGTGAACCACAGCTCCTTCCCGTCCTGCGTTATGAACGGCCAGCCATCCGTATCTGCCGTGTTGATGGCGTCGACTGGAACAGCGTCCTGCCAGGCCCCGTTGACGTTCTTGGTCACGAATATGTCCTCTTTACCTTTTCCGCCGAGCTTGTCGTTATGGAAGTATATCTCGTTCCCGTCCGGGGAGAAGTCCATCTCGCCGACCTGGACCTCCTTGTTTATCCGCTTACCGGCGTTCTTGACGTCCGTGAACTTCCCGTCTCCGATGGTCGCGGTGTACAGGTCGATCTCGCGATAGCCACCGTTCCTGACCGAGCAGAACCAAAGCGTGTTCCCGCGGACCGTCGGGCAGCCGTCCAGGGCCGTCGTCGGGTCCTTCTCGAGCTTGGCCCTCTGGGGAGAGGTCCAGTTGTTCCCGACCTTCGTGGAATACCACGTGCCCGCAGCCCCCTGGGCCAGCTGCTTCTCTGGGGGTATGCTCACATCCGGCACGAAGACGAAGTAGAAGGTCTTCCCGTCCGGGGTCATGTATGGTGAATCCTCGGCGCCTGCGCTGCTGATGGGCGCCGGCATGGGCACCGGTGTCTGCCAGGCGGCCGAGTGGAGGACCGGCGGGCTCAGGTCCGTCGCAGGCGTCATCTTGACCGCGCCCTTGGGAATGAACTCGTTCCGGGTTGGCCATTTGACGGGCTTGCTGCTGCTTGTGCAGCCGGCCATGAACATGGTCACCATAACGATGGCGATGATGGCCCGACCAGGGCCCTTGCGGCAATCCCGTTCCATTGCCCTTTGTCCCTCCGTTCGATGGTCACTTCTTCTCAGGTCCCGGGGCCATTCCCCCGACCATCATGGCATGGGAAAGGTCTTCCATGTGCTTCGTGAGCAAGGCCCATTCGGGTTCGGCCACCGTCGCTTTGGAGATCGGGATGATCAATACGCCGTCGGTCATGGAGATCCGTTCATAGATGGATGAGAGGAAGCCCATGACCTCCCTGAAGTTATTTACGAATATCATGGTCTCGATGCCTTCTATAAGTATGACCGGGTTCTTGGTCGATGTGAGGAACTCCGTGATCGTTGCATATAGGCGAGGGATGGCTGACGGGTTGATGACGCGCTCATCTGGGACCTCCTGGGACGCGAGCCAGATGACAGGGGTCTTCTCGAGGCCCGTAATCTCCCTGAACCTCTTTGGGCTCATTCGGATGAGGGCGAAACCGGGGCGGCCGCTATAGATGAGGCTCGCGAAGGCCTTTAGTGAGGCCTCGGCCTTATGCTCATCGATGTAATATATCTTCCCCATAGGAAGGATGATGGGGGACCTCTTGGGTTTGCCCTCCTTTCCATCCTTGCCCGTCTCCTTGACCGGGACGATCTCGAAGGCTTCGAGGTCCCGTATGGCCAGGGCCAGCGTGATGGCGAGAAGGATGGTCGCCGTCATGGCCATCTCTGGGAACTTGATCCCGAGGTTGGGCAGGATGGCATCCGTCGCGAAGCCTATTGCCAACGGTATCGTGAGGCCTGCTATGAGCAACTGGTACGCCTTCCTCGTCTTCCCTTCGACGTTCCTCAGGTGTATGATCAGGACATATAACGTTATGAGAAAGAAAACGACGATCATGGTGCTATATATAATGCTGCCCAGTCCCGTCTGGACCTCCGCGTAGCCCCAATATTCGTAACTGACCCCGCTCACCACCACGTTCGTGGCCGCCCGTATGGCAGATGTGAAGATGGGTACGAGATATATGGCGACATAGACCGAACTGTCCTTCATGCCCTTGAGATGATTCGTAAGCACAAGGGCGAAGTGAAGGGTCACGGCCCCTATGTACGTTGACCCGATGTTCTCAAAGATACGGTCCGCGGCCAAGGCGACGCCCTCGTCGGGGGTGAGCCTCATGATTGCCTCTCCCAGCGACCACCAGACCAGCGTGAACATTATGGCGAGCGACAGGTTCCTGGTCTCGTTGAACCGCGTACGGAGAAGGACAAAGCTGATGAGAAGGAGATAAGTGACCATGGTGATTAATGAGAGTACTGCATAGGGATTGATGGAGGTCACCAACCTGTGAAATAAATATGAATATGGCTATTTATAGCATATCGTTCAACATGATATACCATGCCCCGAGGCCTTTGGATGTCGGTTGGCTTTAGGACTGCCCGTCGTTCTGGCCATCTTCGGGCGATTGACCCTGTTGAGTCTCCTGTCCGCCCGCCTGGTCGTTCAGGAAGGCCTGTTCCTTGGGAACCTCCTGGAAGTCGTCCGGGGGCCTTTCAGTGGATCCTTGATATTGCTGCCCGCCCGACTGATCGTCGTACCCTGGCTGGTTCTCGACCTGTCCCTGAGGGTACTGTTGTGGATAATATTGTTGCTGTTCGTACTGCTGTTGGTCGACCTGGGCCTGCTGGGCCGCCGCTGCCGCTGCGGCCTCCTCTTCCGCCTTCTCATTGGCGGCCTTCTCTTGCTCGGCCGTCTCCTTGGCCTTCTTGCGCCTAATGAACAGTACGGCCGCCAGGACGGCCACGACCACACCGATACAGACACCAGCGGCGATGATATACATCATCTTCTTGGCAGAATCGTTCTTCGGTGGCGGCGGTGGCGGGTTCTGGGGCTCTGGCTTCTGGACAATCGTTATGGATGCAGTGGCCGAGGCCCCGTCCGAATCGGTGACCGTCAGGGTCACCTTGTAGGTCCCAGCCGTATTGTATTTGTGCTTCCCGACCATGTTGTGGTTAGGAGTCGTATTGTCGCCGAAGTCCCACAGGTACTGCAACGTGTCCTTGTCCGGGTCCGAGCTCCTCCAGGCATCGACCCATAAGGTCTCGTTCCATTCGAGGGTGAAGTTCTGACAGCTGATATTGGCCGTTGGTGGCCTGTTCTTGATGGTGACCAGGACCGTCGCGTTGTCCATGTAGACGATGTCGTCGACGATCTCCCGGACCATCAATCGGACCGAGTAGACGCCGCTCCTGTGGTAGGTGTGGGTCACGACGGTCCCGTCCTGGGTGTTCAGGGGGTCGGCCTTGTCGAAATACCACCGATAGGTGTGAAGCTCGACCGGATCGTCCGGGTCGATCGATGCCGACGCATCGAACACGAGCGGCTCGTTCTTGTAGGTCGTGAAGGCCAGGGACCCGTTGACCATCGCGACCGCATGCGGGGGCAGGTTCGCGACCTTGAGCCAATGCCACCAGGCCGTCGCGGTCAGGTTCCCGTTCCAGCCGATCGTCATGCTGACATTGTAGAAGCCCTGTTGCTGGTACCTGTGGGCGACGTTCGGCCCTGTGGCATTGGTCCCATCCCCGAAATCCCATTGGAACCATTCGATGACATGGTCCGGGTCAACGCTCGTGGAGTTGAAGATGAACATTGAGGTGACATTGCCTATATCGGCAGAAGGGGACAGGTACAACCAGAAGTAAGGCTCGGGCGTCCTCAGCAGGTCCTTGATCGCCATCGCATGAACCGTGAAGTTCGAGACCCCGTTCATGTCCGTGACCGTGAGCTTCACGCTATAATTGCCTACAGTCAGGTACCTATGGGTCAGGGTGGTCCCGGTCTCATTTGGGGAACCGTCACCCCAGTTCCATTTCTTGGGCTGGAGCTGCCCCTCCAGGTCGTAGGACTGGCTGCCGTCGAAATCGACCACCTCATCGACCCATGCCCAGGCGGGCGCCACTATGATGGGGACAGGTTTGCCGTTGACAACGATGGAGGCGGTCTGGGTGTTGTCCGTCCCGTCCGAGTCCGTGAAGGAACAAATGCTATTGAACCTCAGCCTCGCGTAGACCTGGTGGGGGGCCTTCGTCCACGTGAAGTTCGTGACCCATGTATATGCCTTCGATGCCAAGGGCCAGACGTCCACCTTGTCCGTCCCGAGGAGCTTCCCGCCGGCGTCCGGGTTCCCGTTGTAGAAGTCCAGGAACCAGTTGCACATTGTGAAGGAATAGGTCGAGCGGTTCTTGACGATGGCCTTTAGCGTGATGTTGTCCCCGTTGTTGGGCTTGGCGGGGGTATAGGTGAGGCTGTCGATCGATAGGTCCCCGGTCGTCGACCAGCCGATAATGATCTGGTCGTCGCCCGTAAGGTCGGTCGTGAAGTCCAGGGTCGCGTTCTTGTCCGATGTGGCCGACAGGAGGTCGACCTTGTTCGTTCCCTTATGAAGGACCATTATCGGGTACTGAACGGACGGGAAGATGTCGAAGGCGTGGACCTTGGTGGTCCCGTTCTGCGTGGTGTTTACGCTGGCCCAGGTGTAGTCCTTGTCGGTCCGGCTGAAGATGGCCATGGTATGGTTGAAGGCGGCCCCCATGACCTCGGTCTCGTCTATCTTCTCGATGTTCGGAACGCCAGTGCCGCTACCCTTGGGCTGGATGTTCATGACGTTCAGGAACTCGTGGTTCATAGTGTCCGTTTCGTCCTGCACGTCCACGCGGCCGATGCCGGCCATGGGGTCAGCGAAGGCCCCTCCTACGCGGTTGGTACTGTCGGACCAGTACTCCCTACCGGTACCGGTCCTGTTGATCGTCCTGTGCGCCTCTGGGAAGAGCGCCCTCGAGTACAGGGTGACCCCTTTCCCCTGGACCGTGATCAGTTCACCGTCGGAAACGGGTGCGCCGCCCTCGTCCCAGGTGAACACGGTCCCGTTGACCGATGGCGTGCCGATGAGCTGGAGCGGGAACCTCGTCCTGTAATAACTTTGCGTCGTGAGGACCCGGTCCTTGACGACCAACCAGTCGGGAGCGAACATGACCAGCTGCCTTGTCACCATTTGGACCTTAGCATTCTGGGACAGCTTGTACTGCATGTTGTTGTAGGCCTGGGTGTAGTCTCCCTGTACATAGACATAATCAGGGTTCACGTTCAGGTCGACGATGTTGCCGGTCTCGAAGTGGACCCCGTTGTTCTTGTTCGCCAGATAGGTGCTGAGCTTCGGGTCCACCTCTGTGCTGATCCGGTTTATGTCTATATCGTAGACCCTCTGGCCCCCATCGTTGGCGCTCCAGCCGCCGAAGTACACTGATTGGAAGGCCTCGCCGTCCTGTCGTATGTTCATGCTGTCGTGGGCCGTGGTCCTCGTGTAATAGTTCTCGCGTTGGTCCGTGCCCTCGCTGGCATTGGTCCCGCTATCTATGATGAGCGGCTCGCCCCTTGTGACCGTGAAGGACCCCTGGTCCAGGTGCTGGTGGTGTGCGAAGCCGTCACCGGAATGGAACGTTATGACCTCATCGTTGGGGCCCCAGCCGGTCCTCATGACGATATAATCGTAGGTGCCCGGGCCGAACCACATGACCTTGGGGAGGTTCTTCAGGCCTCCCGTCGGCACGTTGGGGTCGTACCAGAGGATGAACTTGAACAGCAGGTCGTTGGAGTATGTCGGCAAGGCCGAGGGGAGCGTTTCGAGCAGGTTCAGGTAATCGGCGCCGGCCGGGTCCTGGGTCTTGGCCACCATGAGGTCCAGGTTCTGCCTGAAGTAGTACTTCAGCTGTCCAGTGGCTGTGTCGCCCATGCGGGCGTTCTCGCCGTATGGCATGAGGTTGTAGATGTTGAAGTAGAGCATCTTCCGGAGCCAGTCGTGCTGGTTGTTCTTGATGTTCGCGAATAGGTCGATGGAGGGCTCCGTGGCGGTCCTGTAGGCCTCAAGGAACTCAAGGAATTGCGGGAGCCTCTGGGTGTTCAGGTACCAGAGGCCCTCGGGCCAGGTCCCGTTGGAGTAGTCCAGGGCCTGCATCACGTAGGTCTCGTTCTCGAGGGAGTAGGCGACGTACTTGTCAGCATTAGCTTTGTGGCCTTCAAGGGCCAGGCCCGCGAGGCCCAAGGCGCCCATCTCGGCCATGTCCTTGGACCATATGTGGCGCGTCCACATCGAGTTCAGGACGTTGGTGGATAATGTGTCCAGATTGTTCTGGATGGTGGTATTGTCCGCGGGTAGGAAGCCCGGGTAGTTGTACACCCAGTCGAAGCCCAGGGCCATGTCCGCCAGGGCCGTCGCATTGGCCACGCTCGGGTTTATGGTTTTCATCAGTGCGATGGCCTGGTCCGCATCGGCGTTGTTCCCCTTGAGTAGGTACCTCATCGCGTAGGTCGGGATCTTACGCACGCCGGAGGGTGTTGCGGTCTCGAGGATGTTGCATCGGTTCCACCAGGATGTCCCGACCTGGCAGCGGGAGCTCAGGTCGGCTACGCTGAGCCCGCTGACCCAGGTCTTGTCACGGACGAGGAGCCTTGGATGGTTGGGATAATATGTGGCCCTGGAGCCCATGGGGACGATGGCACCAGTCCCTCCGTCGGTGGATGGCATGTCCGAGGCTACGACGATCAAGAACGGTTGCACAAGGAAGAGCAGGACTAGGGCCACGCTGGCCATCATGACGGGTACCCTGCTAGGACCCTTCCGGTGCCCCGATTCCAGCATCCCCGCCACCTCTATCATGATGAAATCCTAGTGCTTACGAGTTAATAATATTTTAGTTTTCTCAAACGTCTTTCGAATAATCATGGCCCGGAGGTTTCCTCAAAGTATATATCTGAACGTTGCAGTATTATCAATGATAGATTAGGTACAGCTGTAAAGAGGGAAGACCCAGATGAGAGAGGAGCTCAAGGGCCTATATGACACATTGTTCGGTCAAGCCTGGAAGATGTGGCAAGGTGCCATCATCGTCGCGGTCCTGACCATAGGGCTCTTCCTGGTATGGTTGCCCTGGACGACCGTGGGCTTCGTCATCCTGGGCCAGCACCTATACCACACAATAGGCCTCCCGCTCACCAAGTCCGCCCCGGACAAGATCGATTTCCTCCACACCCCGTTCGGCATGCTCTGGGTCATGATGATCTGGGGCGCCTTCGGGAGCTCGCTGCTCGCCAAGGAGTTCGCGCTGCGCGTGCCGGCAAAGGCCGACATGCTCCGGGGACTAATCGGTGGCATCCTCATCGGCATCGGGTTCATAATCGCCATCGGGTGCACCGCCGGGGCCTTCTTCAACGGCTGGGCATCCATGTCGGGCGGTGCCCTGTTCTTCGGGCTCGGGCTGTTCATCGGGTCGTTCCTGGCTGTGAGATACAATGTGTGGGAGACAAAGAGGTTCCCACATTGGTCCGAAGGGACGGGAAAGACCTACCTTAAGGCCAGGAAGAAGGGCTCCTTCATGCCGCTCGCCGGCCTCATCGTCATCATATGTGGCGCCTTCCTGGCATTTATGTACAATCCCGACGCGGTCTACGATCTGAACAGCAACATAACGGGAAAGGTCCTGATAGGCTTCGTCCTGATAGGGCTCATGATTGGCGTCGCGCTCCAGAGGTCCGGCTTCTGCATAACCAGGGCGTTCAGGGAGCCCTGGCTGACTGGCGACGCCCAGGCCACAATCGATATCATGGCCGGAATGGTCGTGGCCCTGTTCGGCTTCGCCATCATCAAGAGCACGATACCAGGGAAGGAGCTGGCGTTCGTCACCCCGACCTTCATGATACCGGGCATCGTCGGTGGAACCATCTTCGGGTTCGGGATGGTGACCGTAGGCGGGTGCACTGTAGGGTCCTTGCGAGGCGCTGGCGACGGCTTCGTGAAGTTCTGGTTCGGCATCCTCGGGATGGTCCTTTCAGCCCCGCTGACGGCAGAATATATACAACCGGCTTTCATGGATGCGCTTCCGGACTGGTCGAAGCAGAGCCTCTTCCTCCCGCAGGCGCAGGTGTTCGGCTATTCATTGGGATACGCGGGAGCGGTAGGACTCATACTGATCATTTTTGCCGTGTGGTATATGTTCGTGAAATGGAACCAGCGGACGGGAAAATGCTCGGCGTTCTAGCGCCAGAAGTTATTCGGTCTGCCGGGATTTGATGAGAAAATAAGACAAAAGGTGCATTTTTCTTGGTTTTTTTCTAATTAATAAAATCCCCTATGAATTTTAATTGAAATGATTACATTAGTAATCTTTATTAATTATCATATAAATATCATTCTTATACCGGGTTGATCACATGAACAATTCCTCTAAAAAAATGATTTCCTTGTGGATTCTTATTTGTATGACAATGACACAGTTGATAACGATTGTCAATGCGTCACCTATTCCATTAATTAAAAATGGAGGACCATTCGGCCCGGGGTCGGGCTCCAGTAGGGGATCCGGCCAGAATCTTTTCATTGATTCCGGGAACAGCCCATATGTCGTCAGTGGTGTTGAGCAATGGGATTATATTTCCGTCAACTCAGGGGGGATACTTGAGATCCCATCGGGTACCAGTCTGACCGCGATCAATCTCGCTTTATCTGCTGGGTCGGTCTTTAACATGACAGGAGGGGTCCTTTTTATTAACGGTATCGATGATGCGGAAATTACAGGAACATCATCGAAATTCTTACTAAGCGGGGGATCGCGTATCGAATTGCATCCCCTCCCCGGCCTTTTATTAGTTGGCGATGCCAACGGATACAATGCTATATTGAACATCACTGTGTCCGACGAGATTTCTATAAAGGACAGCACAATAAATGCCACTGGGGCCAAGGGCTTTGACCTCTTGCCAGGACAGCCGGCGGCGATAGGGGCCTTCTCGAAGGACTTTGCCCAGGGAGGCGATGCCCAGATCTCGATCTCGGCCGAAAAGGGCGGGACATTATACCTATTAAACAATGCCACTCTAATATCCCAAGGCGGGACCGCGGGGGGGGCAGCGAACGGTTCGGATTGCGATGGATTCTCTTCAGCAAAAAGCGGAGGATATTCTAAT
>Ga0315295_10000151_pt1 | contig 58152 bp, 42 predicted proteins | sample YL17G14_0_MG_FD_204453 | JGI IMG/M metagenome (GOLD analysis project Ga0315295, IMG submission 204453) | Sediment microbial communities from Yellowstone Lake, YNP, Wyoming, USA - YL17G14_0 | ecosystem: Environmental > Aquatic > Freshwater > Lake > Sediment | place: USA: Wyoming | collected... | reverse complement strand
GTGGGCCTGGCTGCAAAACTTTCGCCGACTTGTTGTTCGTTATGAATATCGTCTTAAAAACTTTCTCGCCATGATTCAGCTTGGCTGTATTGTTATCCTCCTTCGGAGGGTTTTGGGATGACTTCTAATCAAAAGGACTATGACACTGCCCGCCTTGCGTCGCTTTAACGATTCTTAAAGTAGCCAATGATTCTCAAAGTAGTCCATAAGTATATACACATATACTTATATACTTTATGTCACATCAGTTAGCACTCCCTGCCCTGCCGACTTGCCTGCCCCTGCAAGCAGTAGGCAGGGGTCCGGCTATGTGCGGGACGAAGTCGGAAGCTTTAGCGGAGCAGGGTCCTCTGTCATCGATAGCCGGTTTAGACGTTGAAGCGGAAGTTGATGACGTCGCCGTCGCGGACGACGTATTCTTTTCCTTCAAGGCGGATTTTGCCGGCGGCCTTGATGGCCTTTTCACCGCCCAACTGTTTTATGTCATCGAAGCCAAAGGTCTCGGCCCTTATGAAGCCGCGTTTGATGTCAGAGTGGACTTTGCCCGCGGCGTCATGGGCGATTGTGCCCTGCCTGATGGGCCAGGCGCGAACCTCGTCGGGGCCGACGGTAAGAAAGCTAATCAGGCCCAGCGTCTTGTAGCAGGCGTGGACGAATTTAGCGACGGCGGACTCGGTAATGCCCATATCGGCCATAAAGTCGGCTCTCGATTCGGGGTCAAGCTGGGCGAGTTCATATTCGAGTTTTGCGCTGATGGTTATTACGGGAGTATTGGGGGCGGTTATGTCGGCGAAATCGAAGCTTTTGGCGAGGTCGGATTCGCCGACGTTGGCGGCAACAACCATCGGCTTGAGCGTAAGAAAGCCGAGCGACTTTATCATTTCAAGCTCGGCGTCGGTTTGAATAGCGGAACGAATCGGCTTTTCATCCTCAATCGTCTGCTGGAGTTTTTTCTGGAGGGCGAGTTCGGCTTTATCGTGGGACTGAGTTGCAGCTGGTTTCTTTGCCTGTTTTTCCAGATTTTCGATGCGGGTCGTCACAAGCGCAAGGTCGGCAAGCAACAGCTCGGTCAGAAGCTCAGCGAGGTCCTTTGCGGGGTCGACACGGCCGCGGTAAGGCGGGATGGACGGGTCATCGAAGGCGCGAACAACCGGGATGAGGAGGTCGGCGACCCTGACCTTTTCGAGGAGGTGCTTGGCGGCGTGCCGCCCGTGGTCGTCGGTGAAGTTGAAGCCGGGCAAGTCAATGCAGTCAATAGCAGCGTGGACTATTTTTTTGGGTTTGTAAATTTCGGCGAGCCAGTCGAGCCGAGTGTCGGGCACGGAAACAATCGCCTCTTCGATAGCGGGCGAGCCGATGGGGGCGAGCGGCCGGCCGCTCATGGCGGAAAAAAGCCCGCTCTTGCCCGATCCCAACAGACCAATCAGTGCGACCTTCACAATGACATCTCCGTTCAACAACCCCCGGCAGAACCGGGGGCTAAATATGGGGGCAATTATATATGAGTCGCGGGCGCAAAACAAGCACTTGTAGCGGATAACTTGGATGGATTGAACAGGAGAACAGGCAAGCAGAAGGCAAAAGGACTGAATTGACAGAAAATGGTATCAGAGGTAAGGTGATACTGGCAGAAAAAGGGTTGCCCGCAGCCACTCGTTAGAATGACTGCGGGCATAGCCCGCGCGCTTACGCGCTTGTTGTGACAAGCACGCAAGCACAGGTCAGTTACAATTGAGATAAAGAATAGCCGGGAGGCAAGAAAAAGTCAAGAGGTATTTGCGAAAAATTTGGAGGACAATATGAATTCTTGTACACTTGGACTGGATATTGGCTCAAACAGCATTGGCTGGGCATTACTGGAAACAGAGGGAAAACCATCAATCGTTGATATGGGGGTGCGGGTTTTTCCCGAAGGAGTGGACAAAGACACCAAAGGACTGGAAAAATCAAAAAACGCCACACGGAGAGAGTCGCGAGGGGCGAGGCGATCTCATCAGAGACGTAATCTGCGAAAAGAGCAACTGTTAAGGACTTTGCAGATAGCGGGGTTACTACCAAAGGGGGAATCCGCGATAACGTCGCTGTTCCAAAAGAACGCTTACGAACTGCGTAAAAAAGGACTGGATAAGAAACTGGAACTTTTTGAATTTGGGCGGATTCTTTACCACATAAACCAGCGGAGGGGTTTTAAGAGCAACCGCAAGAGCGGGGACTCGAAAGAGAACGGGACGGTTAAGAAAGAAGCAGGAGAGCTTCAGAGAAAAATTGAAGCGGCTGGCCGTCGAACAATTGGTGAGTATTTTGCGGGTATAAATCCGGAGGAGCAGCGGATTCGTAAGCGGTACACATTCCGGTCAATGTATGAGAATGAATTTGATTTGCTGTGGGCAAAGCAGTTGGAATTTTATCCACAAGTGCTTACAGGGGAGCTTCGCAAGAAGATTCGTGATGAGATTATATTTTTTCAAAGGCCATTGAAACCAACAGACAAACTAATCGGGGAATGTGAGTTGGAACCCGGGGAGAAACGATGTCCTCGCGGGGACTGGCATTCAAGGCGGTTCAGATTATTGCAGGATGTAAACAACCTGAAGATTCAAAACCCTGATGGTTCTGATGACAAGTTGAGTGATGAGCAATGCAAGGCACTTCTTGATGAGCTTGGGTGTGAGGAGAAACTGAGTTTTGACGAGATTCGCCAGAAATTTGGTCTTATAGAAACGCAGAAGTTCAATGCCGAATATAGAATTGGCACAAAAGGTAAAAGGGTCGAATCAATCAAGGGGGACGTTTTTGCGGCAAAGATGGGGAGTAAGAAGGTTTTTGGTGCTAAAGCGTGGGATGGGATGAACGAGCAGCAGAAGATGGAACTTAATGCGGCATTTGTGGAACTGGAGGATGACGCACTGGCGGAGAAACTCAAATCGCAATATGGATTAAACGACAAGCAAATAGAGCAAGCGATGAAGGTATCGTTGCCGCAGGGATATATGAGCTTTTCGCGTAAGGCGATTATGAAGTTGTTGCCTTTTATGGAGCAGGGTGCAATAACGAGCGAAGCGAAAGAAAAGGCTGGATACAACCAGAATAGGGTAACGGACGGGAAAACCGTCGATAAGCTGTCATTGCCACCCGACTTGAGAAATCCAATAGTCCAAAAGGCATTGTTTGAGGTTCGCAAGGTTGTCAACGCAATTGTCCACGAATACGGCAAGCCGGGAAAGATTAAAATCGAGATGGCGAGGGAAGGGCAGGGAAGCAGTAAGCAACGAGAAGAGTTACATTGGAAGCAAGTTGAGAACAAAGAAAGAAACGAGGAAGTCCGAAACCGACTAATGCAGGATATGAACATCCTCAATCCGCGTCGGGACGACGTTATCAAGTACAAGCTGTGGGAGGAATGCGGAAAGGTTTGTCCTTATACAGGCAAACATATTTCGCAGGAAGCGTTGTTCGGAAAGAACCCTGAATTCCAAATCGAGCATATTCTGCCATACGACCGTAGTTTAGATGACAGTTATATGAATAAGACGCTGTGCGAAGTCCACGAGAACATACACATCAAGAAAAGCCAAACACCTTATGAGGCATACGGGCACGAGACGCAGAAATATGAGGAGATTCTTACGCGGGTGAATAAATCGCAAATGCCTTATCCGAAAAAGAGGAAGTTCTTGCAAAAGGAAATCGACCTCGACAAGCATATTGAGAGAGAACTTAACGATACCAGATATATCTGCAAAGAGGTGGTTTCTTATCTCAAGCAACTTGGCGTTAATGTGCGAGGAACGAGGGGTAAAATTACCAGCGAGTTAAGGCATCAGTGGGGTTTGGACGGGGTTTTTGATGAAATTGGAACAAAACGAGACGACGACCACAGACGACATGCCGTCGATGCGGTTGTAGTAGGTGTTACCGAAAATGAACATTTGCGCCGACTGGCAAAAAGCAAATATGCGGTAAAGGACGAGACATTTGACCCGCCCTGGCCGGATTTCAGAGAAGAGGTTCGGGAGAACGTAAAGCAGATAAACGTTTCCCACCGTGTCCGGCGAAAGGTGTCAGGCGCACTTCACAAAGAAACCAACTATGGGGCAACAGATAAAGAAGATTTGTATGTATTTCGCAAAAATCTGGAAGATCTGACACTACCGATGGTGAAAGATATTGTTGACCCTGTGGTGCGCGAAATTGTGAAAAACCGGCTGGAAAAAAAAGGCGTTGACTTAAATGGTAAGGACAGAAAACCACCAAAAGAGGTTTGGAAAGAATCTTTGTATATGAGAACAACCAAGAGCAAAAAGCAGGTGCCGATAAGGAAAGTTAGGGTCTATAGCGTGGCTAAGAAGGTGATTCCGATGAAAGACCGTTCGGGCCAGCCATACAGATACGTCGAGCCGGGGAGTAACCATCATATTGAAATATTTGAGTTCACTAACCCGGAGAAGAAAGAACAAAGAGATTCAAAAGTAGTCACAATGTTTGACGCAGTTCAAAGAAGCGTAGGTGGACAACCAGTTGTGCAAAAGAATCATGGTGAAGATACCCGCTTTATCTGCTCGCTTGCGATTAACGACCTGGTTATGATGAAAAATAAGAGGGGCGAAATGGATCTTTATCGAGTTCAGAAAATGGATGCGAACAAGATGGTCCGTTTTCGTCACCATACAGCATCAACGATTGAACGGAAGGAAACATACATAGACAAGACAGCGCATCTTTTCGAGGGTCATAAGGTTACGGTTGACCCATTGGGTCGGGTGTGGCCAGCAAACGATTAGGGGTTTTTAACTGCGATATATCGCTGATAGCAAAAGTCGGTCTTTGGGATTGCCGATAAAAAAGAGGAGTTTGGGCAAGCCCAAAGGCAGGCGAGAATGATAAAGCGCATAGTTGAGATATCGCAGGCACGGACCCGGCTGTCGATTCGGCTTGGCCAGTTGATAGTCAAAAGCGACGAGGTCGAGGAACGGAGCATACCCTGTGAGGATATAGGTATCCTGTTAGTCGAGCATCCGGGGACGACATATACACATTCGGTTTTCACTGAATTACTCAAACAGGGTGCGGCGGTGGTGTTCTGCGGGGGCGACCATCAGCCGGCGGGAATGCTTTTACCCATCGAAGGAAATACCGTTCAGGCAGAACGGTTCCGGCAGCAAATCGAAGCGAAAGAGCCGACGAAGAAGCAGTTATGGCGACAACTCGTCCGCGCAAAAATCAAACATCAGGCAAAGATTGCGGGACCAGACAGTGAGGTTTACAAAGAGTTGCTTGCGTTGCGCCATCGGGTTCGGTCAGGCGACCCGGACAATATCGAGGCACAGACAAGCAAGAAATACTGGCCCGCCTTCATAAGCACAATTGATTTCAGGAGGGACATTGAGGGGCCGCCGCCGAATAATCTTTTGAATTACGGATATATGGTTATGCGTGCGGCTGTTGCAAGAGCGCTTTGCTCGGCGGGATTGCACCCATCCATCGGGCTTCATCACTGCAACAAATATAACGCGTTTTGTCTTGCCGATGACGTATTGGAGCCATTCAGGGGATTTGTGGAATCTAAGGTAAAGCAGATTTGCGAGACGCAAACGGCTATCGACGATTTGACACAGCCGATAAAGGCGCAATTGCTGGAGGTGCTCTATCAGGAGATAACTATAGGTGATATTGCGGGGCCTCTAATGGTTGGACTGCATCGAACGGCGGCAAGTTTAGTGAGATGTTTCGCAGGCGAGCAGAAAGAGATGGATTTACCGGTATTATGATTCTGAGCGGGTATAGAGCCGTGTGGATTTTTGCGATGTTCGATTTGCCGACAGACACGAAAAAGGCGCGGAAGGACTATACCAACTTTCGCAAGAATCTCTTGAAAAACGGCTTTACGATGTTACAATATTCGGTGTATGTGAGGCACTGTGCCAGCGAGGAAAACGCCGATGTTCACTACAACAGGGTCAAAGTTTTTCTGCCCGATGACGGCGAAGTCCGCCTTGTTACCATTACGGATAAGCAGTTCGGACGTATGGAGTCATTCTGGGGAAAAATGCGAAAACCACCCCCTCCGCAACCCCGGCAGCTCGAATTATTTTAATTCGAGCTGTTCGCAACCCCTCGCTGCGCAAGGGCTTGCGAACGGCCTATTGTAACTGACCTGTGCCTGAGTGCAAGCCACAACTAACAACTGCAACATATGATACCTCACAGTATTGTAACTGACCTGTGCCTGAGTGCAAGCCACAACGATTCGTATATCCGAAAAATAGCAGTGTTTATTGTAACTGACCTGTGCCTGAGTGCAAGCCACAACTTTAATGACAGCAATGATTTAAGGATAAAAATTGTAACTGACCTGTGCCTGAGTGCAAGCCACAACCTGGAGTAGCGACTATAGACATAGACACCAATTGTAACTGACCTGTGCCTGAGTGCAAGCCACAACCATCAAAAGGGTATCCAAATACCGCACTACATTGTAACTGACCTGTGCCTGAGTGCAAGCCACAACGCTGACGTGTAGTCAGCCAATTTATGAGGGATTGTAACTGACCTGTGCCTGAGTGCAAGCCACAACTAACCGGCCGCTACGTCTTCCTCGAGATAGATTGTAACTGACCTGTGCCTGAGTGCAAGCCACAACAACAGCCATTGAGAGCGTTTTGCCGCCTCAATTGTAACTGACCTGTGCCTGAGTGCAAGCCACAACGCGGAAAGCACCGGGACAGAAAAAGAGCATCGCATCCTAAAACCTCGGGGTAATTTGCTTGACGACTTGTCCGCCTTTGGCGGAGATAATCCGATTTCCTTTCCTTCATCGTCCCTTGTCCGTCGCTCTTTTACCGACCAGCCATTACAGGTCCGTTCCTTTAATAATTGAAAGGTCAATGGTTTTGAGTTGGGGCAAGCAGGAGAGGTATTGACGGAAGGGGATGGGTCGAGTTAAATATCGCGGCTTGTGAATTCATTACTCGTCTCGATGAGGCCCGCTTCGCCCGATAAGCGAGGCGAGCATCGAGCCGAGGTCGGAAAGGATGGCTTATATGGATATGAAGGTAAGCAAAAGGGCACAGCAGGTGCCCCCGTCAGCTACGTTAGCAGTGACGGCAAGAGCGAAAGAGTTGAAGGCACAGGGCGTCAACGTCATCGGCTTCGGCGCAGGCGAGCCGGATTTCGACACGCCGGATTACATCAAAGAAGCAGCCATAGCGGCGCTAAAGGCCGGCAAAACCAAATACACGCCGGCATCGGGGACGGCTGCGCTTAAAAAGGCGATTGCTGAAAAATTGCAAAGGGAAAATAATCTCGAATACAAGCCGGAGCAGATTGTCGTCAATATCGGAGCCAAACACTCGGTCTATGGCGCGATGCAGGCAGTGCTGGACCCGGGCGACGTCGTGATACTGCCGACGCCATACTGGGTGACGTACCCTGAGACGATAAAGCTGGCCGGCGCGAAGGTAAGGGGCGTAAAGACCAGCAGACAGAACAACTATAAGATTACGCCTGAGCAGTTGAAAAAGGCCATCGGCGAAAGGACGCGGATGTTCGTGCTGAATTCGCCGAACAATCCGGGCGGGTTTACCTATACGCCGGATGAGCTTGCCGCACTTGCCGGAGTGCTCGAAGGAACCAACGTGGCTGTGCTGTCGGACGAGATTTACGAACGGCTGATTTACGGCGACACAAAATTCGTAAGCTTTGCCTCGCTGAGCAGGGATGCCTACGAGCGGACGCTAACCATCAACGGCTTCAGCAAGACGTATTCGATGACCGGCTGGCGGCTGGGCTATACGGCTGGGCCTGTTGATGTGATACAGGCGATGGGCCGATTGCAGGACCATTCGACATCCAACGCCGTCACCTTCGCACAGGATGCAGCAATTGCGGCTCTGAATGATACGGAGGGAACCGCTGAGAAAATGCGGGTCGAGTTCGAGAAACGCGCCAAATATATGGTTGAGCGATTAAACGCCATAAAGGGCGTAAAATGCACCCAGCCAACAGGCGCCTTTTACTGCTTCCCGGATGTCTCAAAACACTACGGCAAAACCAAAAACGGTATTGAGTTAAAAGGCAGTATGGATTTTGCAAAGGCGCTCCTCGAACAGGCCAACGTGGCCGTCGTGCCGGGCCTGCCTTTCGGCTGCGACAAAAACATCCGCCTCAGCTTCGCCACTTCAATGCAAAACATCAAAGAGGGCCTCGACCGTATCGAAAACTGGCTGGGTTCGTAATTTGCCTGCCCCTGCAAGTTGTAGGCAGGGGTCGTTCGTATTTCGTAGTTCGGATGCCGGGTCCCCGCTAAAGACATGCGGGGATCTTCGCTGCGATACGAGAGGCGGGGAAAGTGCACTATGAGGGTTAGTAGATACTATATAAGTATATGCGTATATACTTATGGACTGCTTCAAGAGACAAGGTCTTTGGATGAGGGATTTGTGATTGATATTGAGTGGGCAGATAATTATATAGTCCTTTTGATTAATCAAAAGGACTATAGACCATAAACCGCCCACTCCCGCTAGGTGTTATTGCCACTTACTGGAAACCAACCTCACCAACTTTATAATCAATTCGCATATCCGCAATAGGTGTTATTAACACCTACTGAACACTGCCTGCTGTTTAAGGTCTAATGTCTGTGGTCTTTGGTCTATCGTCTGCCTATCGAACAGGCAGCGTTCTTGACGATATATAGATTAAGGCGTATTATGCGTGGCAGAAGATGTAATACTCAGCGGGCTTGTTTAGTCGTAAGGTTTTTAGCGACAAGACGTTGCGAAAGAGTGGTGTTGGCCTAAAAGGATAAAGAGGAATTATGGCGGAACTGATACAGGAGAATAAGCGGGCGCTGGCCCCCGCTGCTTCGCTTTTGCGAAGCAAAACGGCGATGGTCATCGGCTGGATAGCGATGCTGGTCTTTGCCATTCACGCCAGCACTCGTATGGTGGGCGCCGGTGACACGTGGGTGGCAATGGCGTGCGGGAGGCACTTCATCAATCACGGCGTGGATACCAACGAGCCGTTCAGCGCAAACTCCCACAGGGCGGGACCAACGCCGGAAGAGATAAAGAGCTGGCCGCAGTGGGCGCAGCGGATTACAGACAAAGTAGGTCTTGATACCGTTAAATACTGGCACCCCACCGGCTGGGTCAATCAGAACTGGCTGACCCACGTGATGTTTTACTGGCTGACGCACCTGTCGCCTTTTGCGGACGCGGATAACTTGTCCTTCAATACGCTGGTTTACTGGAAATTTACGATATATATTCTTACCGTAATCTGCGTTTACTATACGGGGCTGGCGCTGGGAGTTAACCCGGCGTTATCGGCGGCTTTTGCCTGTGCGGCGATGTTCATCAGCAGGTCGTTCCTGGATGTAAGGCCCGCGGGATTTTCAAATCTGCTTGTGGCCGTGTTTATACTGACGCTTGTGCTGGCCACCTATCGCCATCATCTTTACATCTGGCTGTTGGTGCCGGCAACCGTTTTCTGGTCGAACGTCCACGGCGGGTACATCTACGTCTTTATAATGCTTGTGCCGGTCGTGGTGCTGCGCTTATTGACGATACTTTCGAGAAGGCCGACGGTCTCGATGCATAGTATTCTGACGTGGCTTGCGCTTTATGCCGCGATATTTAAATATACAAATCATGAGCCGCTTTCGCCGGTTGCGCCGCTGCATGACAAGCTGTTGGCATTTATGGTTCTGCTTATGGTGGGCAGCGTTGTGCTGCTGCGGATTAAGTCGGTGCAGTCGCCGCTTTTCTACGGTTATCATATCGTTGCGTCGCTTATAGTATTTCTGGCCCTTTTCAGCCGCCTTTTCCCCGGTGCCCTGCCGGGCTATTCGCCGGAGGCGTCCGGATACCTTGAGGACAGCCGGCTATCGTTTTTCTTGGCCTTCGTCGCCGCGGTCGGTTTGGGAATTATAGTGACGCTTTTGAAAGACCGGCTGATTGTGACAACGCCTGCGGCGGTGTGGCACACAGTTGGCGCCGGGGCGGCTGCTTTTGTAGCGTCGATTCTCTTTAATCCGTTTCATTTAACCAACCTGACACATACGCTTGTAATCAGCATCAGCCCGAACGCCGAGGGCTGGCGAAATGTTCATGAATGGTGGGGGGCGTTCAAGTGGGATAATCCCGTAGGGACGGGATTTCCGTTCCTTGTGATGCTGATAGTCGGCGGTGGGCTGTTAGTGCTGTGGTTGTTCAGCCGACTGTTGATACCGAAACAGCTTAAAATGCCGAAGACACAGTTCGAGAGCCAGCAGAGGCGTTTCAATATCCTGACAAGAATCCTCGGATACGCAACGGCGGTACTGGTCTGCTGGGCCGTGCTGGTTTCGTTTTCTTTAGTTGATGTGACTTTGCCGGCATTTTTGCTGTGCGGCCTGTTTGTGGGTATTTTGTGGTCCAGCGTGTTCGTAAACGTGCACTGTATCTATCTGGTTGTGCCGTTTGCGATTTTTGCGATATATACGGCGGATGCGGGGCAGGGTTACGTCGGCAGGTATATTTTTCCGTTTGTGACGATTCCGTGCTACGTTGCGATGTACGCTGCCGGCTCGCAGCTCTCGAAGAAGCCGCAATTCTCGATGGTTAATATATTTTATGTACTGGCTGGGGCGGTTGCGGCGTTAATCCTTGTGGCGGCGACTGCCAATCCGTTCAAGTTCCAACAGCCGGTCTGGTACATGGAGCAGTTTGTCAACCTGCGCCGCATTTGGCAGCCGCCTTACGAGGCCAACTTAGAGGTAAGCTACGCCAATCTGTTCCCAGTGATTTACGTTATAAACGGCCTGTGTCTGTTAGCGTGGATGCTGACGCCGTATATGCAGAAGCTATTTGGAAAGGGTATAGGCCAGCAGTCGGCGGCGGTAGCAGCGGAAGGTCAGGCGTATCATTTGCCGAGGATAGACCTCGCATTGATTACCATTGCAGCACTAACGGCGTATATGGCGTTTCGGTCTCGGCGGTTCATACCAATCGCGGGATACGTGAGCTGTCCGGTAATGGCATTGCTTATCGAGCAGATTATCTGGACGGTGGCGTCGGCTTTGAATTTTTATAAACGTGGCCGGCTGGAGGTGCCGCGAATGTCGGTGGGTTTGCAAAGGTTGTTGACGGCCGTGGCAGTGGTGACAGTTGCTGCTTTGGGAACAGGGTGGGGGTTGAAATTCAAGAGGGTATATTTGGAGCCCTGGCCCAGCGAGACAAAGCTGACGTCGATTTTTATGAGAATGACGGCGTCCAGTGTAAAGCCGTTCAGCTCCTGCCAGTTCATAACGGCCAATAATCTCAAGGGCAATATGTTTAACTACTGGACGGAGGGGGGCTTTATCGCCTGGGGACAGCGACCCGACCCGAATACCGGGCGTACACCGTTACAGCTTTTTATGGACGGCAGGGCGCAGGCGGCCTACAACTACGACGCTTATATGACGTGGTCGGAGATTATGTTCGGAGGAGCGACTGTTCGGCGGGCCAGAATCAGACAGCAGAACCTTACCACCGACGACTACGTGCAAATCGGCGAATGGTTAGATGGTCAACTGAAGCAGCGTAACGTGTGGGTGGTGCTTATGCCCGCCAATCAGTTTGATACACCCTTCGTCATAGGACTGGAGCACAGGTCGAACTGGCAATTGGTGTTTTTGAACGACAAGGAAAAGCTGTACGTGGACATTTCGAAGCCGCAGGGACTGGAGATATTCAAAGGCATTGAGGACGGCACCACGCAATATCCCGATGAGAGTTCCCGGAACCTTATGAGAGCAAACAATACAATTGTGTTTGGCAAAGACCCGGAGAGGATTGCCTTCGGATTAGAGTGTGCAATCAGCGCCTATGAGGAGAATCCGATGCACACGCCGCTGAAATTAGTGCAGGTATTCTACGAGCGCTATCCTCAACTACGGCCGCGGATTGAGGCGTTTTGGAAGAAGACACTTGATGATTTTCTGGCCAACCAGAAGACATATATGAGCCACGACGGGTATTATCTCAGGATAGTAGGCGCCCTTCTGGCCACAGAGTATCTGGGGCCGATTGCGCGAAGGGAAAACAACGATAAGCTCGTACAGTTCTACAACAGCAAAAAGGACGAGCTTGTAAAAATGGTGCCAAGCGTGCGTGACAAGAGGTGGTGACGACGATTGATGATTTATGATTGATGATTGCGGATTTTGGATTGAAAGTGGGTCCCCTGCTGCAAAACCTAAGCAGTAACTCCTCGGGGACAGGCGGGCGGATAAGGAAGTTATGGAACAACAGATTACACAGAATACTTCGCTAAGCGTATTTTTTCCGTGTTATAACGAGGAGGAAAACGTCCGGCGGGTAGTGGGACGTGCGAAGGAAGTGCTGGAAGGGATGGGAGCGGATTATGAAATAATCATCGTCAATGACGGGAGCAGTGACCGGACGGGCCAAATAGCGGATGAGCTGGCCGCGAGGGACAGCCAAATAAAGGTTATTCATCATAAGCCCAATCGCGGATACGGGGGGGCGCTGCAGTCGGGTATTCGTGCGGCGAGAAAAGAGATTGTTTTTTTTACCGACGGCGACGGGCAGTTTGACATCGGCGAGATGCCGGCGCTATTGCCGATGATGAGGGAGTGCGACATTGTCTGCGGCTATCGGCTGAATCGCAGCGACCCGCTTATCCGTCGGCTAAACGGCTGGCTATGGACGAAGTTAGTTTGCCTTTTGTTCGGTATGCGCATCCGCGACATCGATTGCGCATTCAAGTTGTTTAAGCGAGAGGTCTTTGACGATATCCGAATGTCAAGCTCCGGGGCGCTGATTAGCGCGGAGATTTTAGCGAGGGCGACGCGACGCGGATACCGAATTACACAGGCGGGCGTGCATCATTACCCGCGGACTGCGGGCAGCCAGACGGGAGCAAGCCCGAAGGTGATTGTGCGAGCATTCAAGGAACTGTTTTCGCTGTACAATCGGATACGCAAAGGGGAGTAATAGTTTTGAGTTTTGAGTGTTGACCCCTGCCTACGACTTGCAGGGGCAAGGTTTTAAGTTGATTGCAGATTAAAGATGGCCGGCAGTAAGAAAGTAAATTTGTTCATATACGGGTCGCTGCGAGACACGGAGATATTCGAGTCGGTATGTGGCCTGAGCTTTACGCGCAAGAGCGCCAAGGCGGATGCGCAGACGCTGTTAGCGGAGCCAGCGTTTCTGCCGGGCTATAAAAAGGTCAGTCCGGACAACGTTTATTTTTACGCCGTCGAGTCAGCGGGCTCGAAAATAGAGGGATTAGTGATTTATGACGTGCCGGCAGGGGCAATGGCGGAGATTGACAAATACGAGGGCAAGCGATACGAGAGGGAGACCGTTCGAGTGACAACCGCCAGCGGCCACGTCTCGGCGCAGGCGTATTTAGTGAGCGTCGAGGCGATGAGGAAGCATTTCGGCGACCGGTTCCACGTCAATTTGATACACGAGCTTTGGCTGCGGAAGAGAATAGAGAGGTTTTTGAAGAAGCGGACAAGGCCCGGCGATAAAAGCGTCGATGCGGAGCTTGAGCGGTTAGCCGAGCGGGAGCTTCTGGCGACGACGGAACGCGATTTGGTGATAACACATTACAGAAGCGACGCCATAAGCGATTATTTCCTTGCTCATGAGCTTAACCGCCCCAGGCCCAGCATCAGGCCTCTTTATGACGACGCACAGGCGGTAAAATTCGTCGGCAATTATCTAACGCTGGTCGTCAAGCAGGTGCTGCTCAATCAGTTAGACGAGCGGATACAGGCGAACTTCCGTTTTGAGCTTGAGCATATGCGTTCCAGTGAGCGGTATTTCAAGCGGTCGGTTAGTTTGCTTATAGCGCTACAGATAATCAACAATAACAGTTCCGCAGTAGAGATGATAGTTAAGCAGTGCCTGCAGGCGATGCCATACGAGAAGCACGACCTGATAGATTACGTGAAGTATGCGGTTCGTGCGGCGAGGAGCTTGTTTGATGCGCGGGTGGCGGATGCGTATCTGAACACGATTCGCTCTAATTTTCAGCCGGGGCTTGTGCCTTTAGGGTGTGAAGTGGAGCTGAGCAACGTCGGGCCTGCGGTCGTCGAGCCGAATGCCACGCCTGCTGAAAAAGAAGACCCTGTGTATGACTGCTTCCGGTATTTTTGTGATTTTCAGTTAGATGTTTTAGCGTGGAAATTAGGCGGGTATATCGACGACAACAGCGGCTCAACGGAAAGATGCAGGCGCCAGGGATTTTTGGAGCTTGCGCCTGGCCGGCTGAACGTCGCGCTTGAGCTGTCGAGGCCCGCTACGGCGTGTCCGTGGCTGTTGAATCAACTGATAAACGAAATGACGGAGTTCTACGACGTTCGCCCACACAGCTTGCATTTGTCATTCCAGCTGCGCAAGATTCAAATCGGCAGGCAGAAGGTGCTGCCTTTGGGCTTTGTGAAATGCCTGCTGGTCTTAGGCGGCGGGACCGAGGTGAACAAGACCGGTCAGCTATGGGTTTCGCGGATGGGAGAGGACGAGATTACCCGCCAGGACTACGGCGAAGAGCTTGTCTTTGCGAGGACCAGCGAGCGGCGGTGGTCCGTTGGGGCCGGCGAAGTAGGCGATAAAACCCCGTTGTCGGCGACGACGCACGTGCAGCAGTACAAGTTCATACGGTTAGAGGGCCGGGCCAACTACGAGCCGCTGATTATGTGCCTCAAGGGTCTGCAATTAGCGTACAACCCCGCTGATTATCTCACCGTGGAGCAATTGAAAAAAAGCGCAAAGCTGCGGCGCGAATACGAGGAATTGAAAAGCTGGTCCGCCAATCCGACGGAGATTAGTCCGAATACGATAAGAAAATTTTTGCAGACGGTTCGGGAGGGGCTGATGAACGAAGCCCACCGTCGGCCTGAGCACAAGCCGCACTACATCGAATGGGCGATTGCTGCAATCGATATGCGGCTGCGGACGTTCAATGAGCAATTGGCAGGAGCAACGACGCGATGATATTTTCTATTTTCTATTTTCAATTTCAGGCGGTTGACAGCAAATTTTGCGACGACGTCGTGGTCGAAGGCCATATCAGCGGGGAGGTTTTCGATATTGAACCATTGGGCATGCTGGGCGTCGTCGCCGGCCTTGATTCGGTCAAATCCTTCGGTGATGACTCCCATATAAACGATGGTGATTTGCCTGCCTCTTGGGTCTCGGCCAGGTTTGCCGAAGGTGTGCATTTGCTCGAGCGCAATCCCAGTTAGTCCGGTTTCCTCAAATAATTCTCTAGCGACGGCGTCATCAAGTCCCTCGTCGATGCCGATAAATCCGCCGGGTATTGCCCATTTGCCTTTGAACGGCTCATCTTTTCGCTTAATCAGCAGCAGCTTGACTTTTCCCTCGGCGACGGCGAAAACGACGGCGTCCACCGTCACCATCGGCCTCGGCCAGTCGTAAACATATTTGCCTTTCTTGCCCACAGTTCGTTCACCTCAGGTGCAATGGAGTATAGTATATGCGTTTTACTAAAGCAAAGTATAAGCGGGTTTCATTCTATCGCAACTTGTGTAATGAAAAGGGGTTAACTCAAACTGGGGATTCGAGTGGCGCGGCTGGAGGCATAATTGTTTGATGTGGTGAGCGTGCCGGATATAATACATTAAAGACAATTGCCGCCGAAATTCACGCGAAGCGTGGATGCGGGGGACCCGATTACTGGGGCGAATTCCTCTTTTGGGATAGGGTACCTTCAATCCCGAGCCCGTCAGCTAACCTCGTAGGCGTGTGAAGGGGTAATGGTTGAGCAACAATCCCGGCGTGCGGGGTTTTTGTGTCATCCTTTGCCCCGTAAAGGATGACAATGAAGCCCTTGCGCAATGGCCTGCGGGTTGTCACGCCGTATCAAATCCTCGTTTTGGGATATGCGCTGATTACGCTGTTGGGCGCAGCACTTCTGTCTTTACCGATTTCATCGGCCCAGGGGCGTCATCAGCCATTTATCGATTCGTTGTTTGTGGCGACATCAGGGATAAGCACAACCGGGCTTACACCCGTCGATATCGGCAGCTACTACAATTTGTTTGGTCAGATAGTCCTTCTTTGCATTTTCCAAATAGGCGGCGTGGGCTATATGACCTTCGTCGTTTTCCTTATCTATGCTCTTGGTGTTCGAATACCGTTAATCACCCGCTTTGTGGCAAAAGAGTCGCTGTCCGGGTCGGACCTGAGAATGCTTGAAAAGTTCTTCCTTGTTGTGGTGGCCTTTACGTTTATCTTTGAGGCGGGCGGGGCCGCGATATTAACACACTTCTGGTCAGGACAATACCCCTTTGCAAAAGCCCTCTACCTCGGTGTATTCCACTCCGTTTCCGCCTTTTGCACGGCGGGTTTCAGCGTCTTTCCGGACGGTCTGGCCGGATACAGGGACAGTGTCGTTGTTAATCTCACAATCATCGTGGTATCAATTATCGGCGGGATAGGTTTTTTTGTGCTTTATGACTTGTGCAGGTTTCTGATAAAACGGATTAAACGCGAGCGCCCATGCAAACTTTCACTCCACACCAAGATTACGGTCGTTGTTAGCGTTGCGGTTATGCTGGCCGGTACACTGATTGTGCTGGTTGCTGAAAAATGGCCTGATAACCTCCGTCTGCCCGGGAAACTAATGATTTCCGCTTTTCAGGCAATTTCCGCCTCGACAACCGACGGATTCAACACAATTGACATCGGAGCAATGACACCGATAAGTTTGACGTTCCTGATTTTGCTTATGTTTGTCGGGGCTTCGCCTGGCGGGACCGGCGGCGGAATAAAGACATCCACTTTTGGTCTTGTGCTGTGCTTTCTGCGGTCTCAGCTAAAGGGCAGGGACTCACACGTCAACATATTCAAAAGAGAAGTTCCCTACAGTACCGTGCACAAGGCCTTGGGAATAGTAACATGGTTTGGGATTATTGCTCTGGTGGATATGGTTATCCTGAGCGCGACCGAAAAGGCCTCCTATCTGCAGATACTGTTTGAAGCTATCTCTGCTCTGGGAAACACCGGGCTATCAACAGGGATAACGGCAAGCTTGACGACCACGGGCAAGATTGTATTGATAATCACGATGTTCATTGGTCGTATCGGGCCTCTGACTGCCGGCTATTTCCTTGTAGGCCGCCAAAGACCTCTGCTTTACCAGTACGCAACCGAGGATGTTTTTGTGGGATGACGTGGAGGATAGTTTCTCATCGCCATCTAATCAATTGCTGAAACCCCCCTGCCCGCATAAAATGTCCTGGTATGCACAACGACGAAGGATTCATTAGCGGGGCAATCGAGAGGGCAAAAGTATCTATGCCGGGTGGCTGGCATGGGTGGGTGGTGGTCTGCGATGCGCAGGGCGAGCGGTTTTCAAAATCGGACTGGCTGACACTGCTGGCGGAACCACAGTCGCTGCTCGATGGTGCGCAGCACACGATAAAAAGCGATGGGTGTAATGCCGTTGTCGTTAAAAAGCTGACCACGGCAGACAAGCAGGTCAAAGCGGTGATTAAGCAACACCGGAGAGCCGGCGGGGTGCGGGAATTTTTCCGGTCCTTCGGCTGGCCCCGTGCGATGCAAAATTTTAATTCGGCGGTCAAAACGACCCGGCTGGGTCTGCCCGTCGCGGCGCCTTTGGCGGCGGTGTATCGCAGAACACTTTTATTTTGCGGCAGGAGCATATACATCAGTGAATACGTGGATGGCGTAAACCTGTATGAGTTTCTGAAGAATCTGCCGCGGGATTCCAAAGAGCGGTTGCGGGTGACCGGCCGGCTTTCGGACCGGTTAGCGGAAATCTTCGCCTCTCTACGCAGAAACGGACTGTGGCACAGGGACGCAAAGGCGACAAATTTTATCGTGTCCGGCAACGGCCCCGATAATTACAGCGTGGTGCTTACCGATATGGACGGCATAAAGCCCGGTTTTTTCGCCAGGCGAACCAAACAGATGCGCACATTGTGGCAGTTAGCGGCGTCGGTTATGAATCTGTCGACCGTTTCCCGCACGGATTATCTGCGAATGTTCGTGGCTTACTGTGAAAAAGCCGGTTTGCCGGAGGCGCAGCGTGCCAATACTTTCCGCCGGCTTGCTCAAAGGGCAGGAGCAAAACACAGGCGTAATTGTCTCAGGCGGAGCACTCAGGTATGACTGATACGCCGAAAAATATTCTGATTATTAAGCCAAGCGCACTGGGGGACATAGTTCTCGCGCTGCCGGCGCTTGCGACGCTGAGGAGAAGTTTGCCGGAAGCGAGGATATCGTGGTTAGTGCGGCCGGAGTATGCGGAGCTATTGCGTGGACAGGCGGATTTGGACGAGGTCATTCTGTTTGACCGCCGGCTGTTAGGCAAAAGCTGGTATAATTCGAACGCGTTTGTGGGTCTGCTGCGATTGTTGCATCGGCTGCGCGAGGGGCGATTCGACATCGTCTTCGATTTTCAGGGGCTTTTCAGGACGGGGTTTATCGGCTGGATAACCGGCTGCAGAAAACGCTTCGGAATGGCGCAGGCGAGGGAATTCGCACATCTTTTTTATACGGACAAAATCCATCAGGACTATTCCTGCGTTCACCTTGTGGATTATTATCTGCGGATAGTCGCCGCGGCGGGTGCAGACAGGACAGACGCGCGGTTTGCGCTACCCGAAAATCCAGCCGCCGTCGAAGCAGTTAAAAAGCTGCTGGCCGGTTATGGAATGCCTCCGGGAAATTATGCAGTGCTGGTTGGCGGGGCGGCGAGGGAAAACAAGCGATGGCCGATTGAAGCGTTCGCAAAGCTGGCCGAGAAAATCGTTTCGCGGTTTGGCTGGTCGATTGTGGCAACGGGGGCGCCGGCAGAAAGAAAATACGTCCAGACATTGGAGGATATCGCCAAAGTGAGCGTGGTGAATTTTGCGGGGCAGACCTCGGTTGCCGAGCTTGTTGCGCTGCTGAGAGGGGCATCGTTTGTGGTAAGCAACGATACGGGCCCGGGGCACATTGCTGCGGCACTGGGGGTGCCCGTGGTGATGATATTTGGTCCAACCAATCCGGCAAGGGTATGCCCCTACGGCAGGCCGGAATGCGTTGCGGCGGTTGAGCCGGACAAGAGGGGACACAAGGCCGACAGCTACGACCCCAAACACGACATTCGTAACATAACCGTCGATAGTGTGTTTGAAAAGGTCTGTGAGCAAGTCGCCGAGCGACGGCGGAGTTAGCGTCCCATCTGGTTTAGCGTCTTGGCGCAGCGTTCACAGACGTCGGGATGCTGTGGGTCGGTGCCGACTGTGGGCCACCAGTTCCAGCATCTCTGGCATTTGGGGTGGGGACTTTTCTCGGCGATGACCTCTGTTTGCCCCTCTCTTTTTTCGAGGTTTACCTCGCTAACAATGCAAAGGGCGGCGAAGTTTTTGAGGCCGAATTGCTCAATCGCCTCGGCATAATCACCGCCACAGCGAATAGTCACACTCGATTCCTGATTGCTGCCGATTATTTTATCCCGGCGAAGCGGTTCGAGTGCCCGCAGAACCTCGTCGCGCAGGGCCATAAGTTTTTGCCATTTTGGATTTTCTAATGTGGGTTCGGTTTTAGGGAGGGCAGCCAAATGGACGCTTTCGACGGCCTGTGATTTATGCTGCATAGCCGCCCAGGCCTCTTCTGCAGTATGGACGAGGACGGGGGCAAACAATCGAATAAGAGAATCGAGGATTTTGTGCAATACGGTTTGGCAACTTCGGCGGGAGGGGCCATCGGCGGGGTCGCAATAGAGGCGGTCTTTAAGAAGGTCCATATAAATGCTGCTCATCTCGACGCTGCAGAAGTTGTAGAGCAGGGAGAATACGCGGTGAAACGCGAAGTTATCATACGCGTCGGTCACCTCGGCGATTAGTTTTTGCAACTGCTGCATCGCCCATTTGTCTATTTCGAACATTTTGTCGTAAGCGACGCTGTTTTTAGCCGGGTCGAAGTCGTAGATATTGCCGAGGAGGTAGCGCAGGGTGTTTCTGATTTTCCTGTATGCGTCCTGCGTCTTGCCGATGAGTCCGTCGTTGCATCGCATATCATCCTGATAATTGACGCTGGCGACCCACAGGCGGAGGACGTCGGCGCCGTATTTGGCGACCTCGTCCTGTGCGTTCACGTAATTTCCGAGTGATTTTGATTGCTTCATTCCCTTTTCGTCGACCGTGAAGCCGTGTGTGAGGACGGCTTTGAATGGGGATTTGCCTATTACGCCGAGGGCGAGCAAAAGCGACAACTGGAACCAGCCGCGATGCTGGTCGCTGCCTTCGGAGTATAGGTCAACGGGGACGGGCCAGCCGGCTTTTGCGGCGACGCTATACCAACTGCAGCCCGCTTCGAACCAGACGTCAAAGATATTCTCTTCTTTTTTCAGCTCGCCGAAGGAAAATCCGGGTGGTAGCTTGAAATCCGAGCCGAGGATTTGCTTAGGCGAATCGGTGAACCAGCTATCGGAACCTTTTTGGCCGATATATTTTGCCACGGCGAGGACCGACTCTTTGGTCAGGAGCGGCTGGCCGTGGGAATTTACGAACACAGGGATAGGCAATCCCCAGCTTCTTTGTCTGCTGATGCACCAGTCGGGGCGGGATTCGAGCATACCCTCGATGCGTTTTTGACCCCAGTCGGGAACCCAGCGGACATTTTTGACGGCATCAAGGGCAAGGTCCCTGAGGGTTTTGCCTGTGCCAGGTAATTCTTTGTCAACGCTGACGAACCACTGCTCGGTGGCGCGGAAGATAACGGGCATCTTGCTTCGCCAGCAGTGCGGGTAGCTGTGGGTGATTTTCTGTTCGGCGACGAGCGAACCATCTTGTTTCAGATAGTCGATGATTTCCTGGTCAACCTTTAGGACGTTTTTGCCGCGGAGCCATTCGGGGACGGTGTCGTCATAGCAGCCATCGTCTTTGACGGGTGAATAGACGGCGAGGTTATTCTGCTGGCCTGACATATAGTCCTCGATGCCGTGGCCCGGGGCGATGTGAACAAGGCCTGTGCCGTCCTCGGTCGTGATATAGTCGGCGAGAATGACCTTGTAAGCATCTCTGTCCGTAGGGTTTTTCGAGACAAAGGGATGGTCGTAGCGCAGACCTTCGAGTTTGCTGCCCGGTATTTTGTTTTGACTGATTTTGTATTGGCCATCGTTTAGTTTGGCGGCGGCTATGACCGCAGGCAGACGGTCGCTAACGATAATCGAGACGAACTTTCGGCCATTGTGTTCATAGTCGATAGCAACATAATCGAGACGCGGATGCACGGCGACGGCGAGATTCGCGGCCAACGTCCAGGGGGTAGTGGTCCAAATCATAAGGTAAACGTGTGCCTGATTCGCTTGTTCGGGAAGAACCAAGCCAAGCTCGATTAGTCGAGGGATGCTGTCTTTTGCGAGAGGGAAATTGGCGAAGATGCTTGGAGAGTCGATGTCTTTGTATTCGAGTTCCGCTTCGGCCAGAGCGGTTTCGCAGCCGACGGACCAGTGAATGGGTTTCAGTTGTTTTTTGACAAGGCCTTTTTCGACAAGCTCTGCAAAGACCTCGAGGATGCCCGCTTCGTATTGCGGCTTGAAAGTAAGATAAGGATTTTCGAAATCGCCGAAGACACCGAGCTGCTGAAATTGCCTGCTTTGAATTTTGACGTATTTGCTCGCGTATTTTTTGCAAAGCTGGCGAATTTCGGGTTTTGACAATTCTTTTGCGTTATCGCCGAGTTCGGTAACGACCTTCGATTCGATGGGCAGGCCGTGGCAGTCCCAGCCGGGGACGTAAGGGCTGTCGAAGCCGGTCATTGTCTTATAGCGGACGACGAAATCCTTGAGGACTTTGTCAATGACGTGGCCCATGTGGATGTCGCCGTTGGCGTAGGGGGGGCCATCGTGCAGGATATAAAGCGGCGAGCCATTGCGGGCGGTCCTGATTTTGCCATACAGGTTCGCTTTTAGCCAGTCCTTTTGCAACTGCGGCTCGCGCTGCACGAGGTTGGCCTTCATAGCGAAGCCGGTCTGCGGCAGGTTCAACGTCTGGCTGTAGCTTTTGTTCCCATTCTGAGACATTTCAAGACCTCTGTAAGACGCCCAAGGTTCACTATGTTAAATTGGACGCCGTTTTATGTCAACGGTACTCTTCAGATGCTCCGGCAGCGTTTTGGGACAATTATGTATATTTGGATTTGACAAAGCAAAGCCGTACAGCTACAATAATTCACAGTATGAAGTCGCATTGTGAGGCCCCCTGCCGGTATGGACATCGGAAACGCCGATTTGGGAACCTCTCGTAATCTGCTGACCGTAATGAGGTAAGAAGCATGATGCATTTAATTGTTTATTCTGCAGCGGCACAGCAAATCCTCAATATCTTACCCCTCATGGCACATCATCGCTTTTGCGCTTATATAGACCCGGGGACCGGCAGTTTCATCATACAGATTGCCATAGCCGCTTTTGTCGGATGCTCTTTTGCAATAAAGATATTCTGGAGCAGAATAAAAACGTTTTTCATAAACCTCTTCTGCAAAAAAGGAAAGACACCGGAAAAATGAGCACTCAGGGAGACGTCCCGGGGTCATTCAGGGACCCCAGCGGATTTCTTTTTTGGCGCGGGGGCGAAATTTATCGCCAGGTGAACAACACCTACAGAGAAAACTACGACCAGCTTATGAACTCAGGCCTCTACAAGGCCCTTACTGACGCCCACCTGCTCATTGCTCACGAAGAGGTTGCCATTGCGCATCCTGAACCAGACAGGGCCTACAGGATAATCAGGCCTGAGATGATACCCTTCGTGTCATATCCATACGAGTGGAGTTTTAGCCAGCTCAAGGCGGCGGCGCTGGTCACGCTCGAAATCCAAAAAAAGGCACTCGAGTTTGATATGTCGCTGAAGGACAGCAGCGCCTACAACATACAGTTCGCAGACGGCAAAGCCCTCCTCATCGACACCCTGTCCTTCGAGAAGTACCGTCAGGGTCAGCCCTGGGTCGCCTACGGACAGTTCTGTCGCCATTTTCTTGCGCCCCTGTCGCTGATGAGCTACAGGGACATTCGCTTAAGCAGTTTGCTGAGAATCCATATTGACGGCATCCCGGTGGACCTGGCCGACGCGCTTCTTCCTTTTCGCAGTCGTTTTCGCTTCTCGCTGCTGGCGCACATCCATCTCCACGCCAAAAGTCAAAAAGTTTTTGCCCGCAGAACAGTAAAAAAGAGTGTTCACAGGATGTCACGCTTTTCTCTTCTTGGCATAATCAACAGCTTGGAATCAGCCGTCAAGAAACTGAAATGGCGGCCCGCGGGGACAGAATGGGCGGATTATTATGACCAGATGAATTACACCCGTGCTGCGCTCGACCACAAGAAACAGCTCGTCGCCGAGTTCATAGACAGGGTCAATCCTAAAAGTGTCTGGGACCTCGGCGCAAACGACGGGTTGTTCAGCCGTCTCGCAAGCGACAGAGGGATACAAACCATCTCTTTTGATATCGACCCTGCTGCCGTCGAAAAAAATTACCTCGAAGCGGTCCAAAAAGGCGAAAAGAAGATACTCCCCCTCCTGCTTGACCTGGCAAACCCCAGCCCCGGCATCGGCTGGGAAAACGAGGAAAGGCAATCGCTGATTGAGCGAGGCCCTGTGGATATGGCTATGGCTTTGGCTTTAATTCATCACCTGGCAATCTCAAACAATGTCCCCTTTGCCAGAATCGCCAATTTTTTGAGCAGAATCTGCAACTGGCTTATTATCGAATTTATCCCCAAGCCCGATTCCAAGGTGCAGCTACTGCTGGCTTCAAGGGAAGACATATTTACCGGTTACACACAGAATGACTTCGAAAAGGACTTCGCGGAATATTTCACAATAACAAGCAGCATCAAGATTTCCGGCTCCGAAAGAACCTTGTACCTGATGCGGAAGAGAGGCGTGTAATGATGCCGAAAAAGTCCCCAGCTATTCACCCGGTTCTGCTGGCTGTCTATCCGGTTCTTTTCCTTTACTCACACAATATCGGCGAGGTCCGTTTCGGCGACGCCGTCGGTCCCGTCCTCGTAATTCTCGCTGTCACCCTCGCCGCCTGGGTTTTGCTCCGCATTCTTGCCGGGAGCTGGCACAAATCGGCAATGATTACCAGTTTCCTGCTCCTGCTGTTTTTCTCCTATGGACATATCAGGGCTTTGCTCGGCACGAAGATACCTGTCTTCCTGCTGGTCTGGCTCTTCTATTTGTTGTCTCTGGGCGGCTCTGCTTGCATAATAAGAATCCGAAAGCCCCTCGAAAAAGCCACGACGATATTGAATGTGTTTGCTGCTGTTCTCGTGGCGTTCACTCTGGCGAACATCGCCATCTACGAGCTGGCTGCCGCCGGACGAGCCACACAAGAGGACATCGACTTCAACGTCCGGGTTTCCTCATGGCAGTCCCCGCGAAGCGACGCGTATCCCGACATATACTTCATCATTCTTGACGCTTACGCGCGCCAGGACGTCCTGGGGGAAATCTATAATTTCGACAATTCCGATTTCATCAAATTCCTGCGAGACAGGGGTTTTTACGTCGCCGATAGAAGCGTATCCAACTACTGCCAGACGGGCTTGTCCGTTGGCTCGTGCCTGAACCTGGCGTACCTCGACAATCTCGCAAAGATACTCGGCCCCGACTATACCGATAGAAAGCCCCTTGAAGCAATCATCAAGAAAAGCTACGTCCATAAATTTCTGAAAGAACGCGGATACAAGACGGTTTCCTTTGCCACGAATGTTTATCTTACCGACCTGAGGGGTGCCGACTTTTATCTCAAGTCCGGCACTATGGTCAACATGTTCCACAACAGCGTAACAAACGCCACCCCGTTGCCCGATATCATAAAGCTGAAAAAAGAGCCGGGTGACTTTGACGCTTACAGACGCGACGTCCTGTACGTCCTCAACAATATCGGGCAAGTTCCCCAAATGCATCCCGGGCCCAAATTCGTCTTTGTACATATCGAAGTTCCCCACTCGCCGTTTGTCTTCGGGCCCAACGGCGAACCTGTCAATATGGACAGCGGACTCAGCTATGATGATGCCGACTGGCTCATCCGTCCCGGCAGATTAAATCGCCCACAGTATCGAAAGGCCTACTGCGACCAGATTCGGTTCGTAAACTCGAAAATGAAGAAGGTCATCGACGAGATACTCAGCAATTCCAGCCGCCCGCCGATAATCCTGATATTCGGCGACCACGGGCCGCGGTCTGAAACAATATGGGAAGACCCTTCTCAAACGAACATGAAAGAATGCCTTTCAATTCTCGGTGCATTTCACCTGCCCGGCGGTGGAGAAAAGCTGCTGTACCCCGATATGACCCTTGTCAATCTCTTCCGAGTGATATTCAATCGCTATTTCGGCGAAAATCTCGAACTTCTGCCGGACCGATGCTATTTTTCAACTGCAAGGTATCTTTACAGGTTCTACGACGTTACAGACAGTGTCAGGGAGGTATATAAAGGGCATCCTGCGGATCGGATTGAACAATGAAGCAGCGGACACGGACGAAAAAACTCGACATCCCCCGAAGCAGCAGGAGGGTGGAACGTTTTCGTCAGGTGATATACTAACAAGTGACGAGAGCGGTTATTACGACAGTAAACCGACATGACAGATTTAGCAAAGCCGATAACTAACCAGCGGTGGACTAACGCGGGAAAGTACACAACTTTGCTCGTGATTGTATGCGGGTCGCTGTGGCTCCTGTTGGCCAATCTCGGCAATCAGTACCTCTGGCAGGATGAAGCCCAGACCGCGCTTGTGAGCAAGACTATTCTCACCTACGGTGTGCCTCGCGGCTATGACGGCAAAAATTCCTTCTCACAGCAGACGGGTGATGAATATGGTGACAATTACATCTGGCGATGGCATACGTGGTTGCCTTTTTATGTCCTGGCGGGGTTTTACAAAATTTTCGGCGTCAGCACGTTTGTCTCCCGTCTGCCCTTTGCCCTGTTCGGCTTCGGCACGGTTATGGTGACTTACTTTTTCGCAAAGGAGCTTTGGTCCGACTCTCGAATTCCTCTGATTGCCGCGGGATTGTTGGCAATTTCCGTTCCCTTCCTGCTTTTGTGCAGACAGTGCAGGTACTACAGTGCGGCGATGTTTTTTTCCGTGCTTTCGCTGTATGCTTACGTGCTGCTGCACAGGAAAAAGTATGCGACCCTGATTTTATTTGTTTCCTCCACGCTGCTGTTTCATAGTCAGCATTTCTACGTTGCAGTGCTTTTTGCTGCTATTCTGTTGCACGCCTGTATATTCAGACGCGACCGGCTGATAACGCTGTTGGTCGTAATCGTTGTTACCATGCTCATAAACGCCCCATGGCTTATTTGGCTGTCGGGGATGAAGTACCACCAGCAGCAATACAATATGTTTGATTTCCTCTCGGTCGTCGGCTTCATAAGAACGTACTGTGTAGATGTCACCCGATATGTCTTTCCTCTGTGGTTGTTGGCGGTTCTGCTGATTGTAGCTCTTGCAGGACGATTAAAGACGAAGGGTTCTTGTTCACAGACCCTGCAGTCCTGGGAAAAGGTACTGTTGCTGGTCTTTTTCGTTGCATTTAACATCATCATAATTGCAAGCATTGCCCCCGCGCCATTTTTCCGCTACATAGCACCCTCCATCCCGCCACTGATTATACTGATTGCGGTTATCATCGATGCCGCAGCGAGAGTTCACTTTATGATCGCCGCTGCGGTGGTTGTATTGCTGCTTGCGACAGGCCAGCTTAAAGATTTTCTTTATGAGATAACACACGACTTCAACGGACCCATTGAGGGTATAGTTCGTTATCTCAACGAAAGAGGTTCTCCGGACGATATCGTTGCCATAACGTACGGCGATATGCCGCTCAAGTTCTATACTAATATGAGAGTGATAGGGGGGCTTACGGGCGAGGACCTCGAGCCAGCCAAAAACGCCCGCTGGGTCATAGTGCGTAAATATACCATCTGCAGCGAGGACACAAAAGTGAAAAAATATCTTCTTAACAATATTGAATGGCATAGATACCGCAGGATAGTGCTTGACTGTCCCGATACTCCATGGGAAAACAAAGAAGACCCGGACAAGCATTACTTCCGAACTTCCATATATGAAAGCAGGGTCGTCATCCACAAGAGGATTGACTGATGTTGTCTGCTGACAAAAAGCCCAACGATGGCGATCCACGCGACTTGTGGCGTTGGGTGGTGCTGTTGTTGATAATCGTATGTGCAGCGGCGATTCGCATTCGCTTGTCCACCATGCCGTTCGAGCGCGATGAGGGTGAATACGCCTACATAGCACAACAGATGTTAAAGGGTGTGCCGCCATACGTCTCGGCCTACAGTATGAAGCTGCCCGGCATCTACGCCGTGTATGCCCTTATTCTGGCGGTGTTCGGGCAGACGCACATCGCCATTCATCTGGGCCTTGTAATCGTCAATGCCGCAACAATCCTTGTCATTTTTTGGCTTACAAAAGACCTATTTGGAGAGCTTGCGGGTATCGCATCGGCTGGCACCTACGCAATTATGTCTTTGGCTACACCAGTGCTGGGGCTTTCCGCCAACGCCGAGCATTTTGTTATCCTGCCTGCCCTTGTGGGCCTTCTGCTCATTTACAGGACAGCCGACAAACGCCGATATGTTCGCCTGTTTGCCGCCGGACTACTATTCGGCCTGGCATTTGTCATCAAGCAGCACGGCATCTTCTTCGCCGTTTTTGCTGCCGTTTATCTGCTTTACTGTGGCCTCCGTCATCGCCCCATAAAGTGGAAGGGGCTCATTTTCACGCAGCTTGTTTTTATGGTCGGCGTTATTACGCCTTTTGCTCTGGTTTGTCTTCTCTACCGGCAGGCCGGCGTATTTGAAAAATTCTGGTTCTGGACGTTCACCTACGCCGGCAAATATGCGACTGCGGTTCCGTTGTCTCTGGCGCCTTCCTATTTTCTGGTGCAATTTGTTCCTATATTCAAGTCAGCAATGCCAATATGGTCCCTGGCCCTGCTTGGTCTGGTCGTAATCATTATCGTCAGGCGTCTTCGGCCCACAGCAGTATTCACCGTTGGCTTACTGGCCTTTTCGTTCATAGCCATCTGTCCGGGTTTTTATTTCCGCGAGCACTATTTCATTTTTCTTCTCCCCGCCGTCGCCCTTTTGGCCGGCGCCGGTTTCGCTTTTTTGAATAACCAGTTGGTTGGCCGCCTCTCATCGTCCTGCCTTTGGCGCGTTACCGTATTGGTCGGGGCGATTGCCGCAGGTTTCACGCTGTATCAGCAGCGAGCATATTTGTTTTACAACACCCCCGTGAACGTCTGCCGGCTGATTTACGGAGTTAATCCCTTTCCCGAATCACTCAAGATAGCCGATTTTATCCGAGCCAACAGCGATGCCAACGACACCATCGTTGTTATTGGCTCGGAGCCACAAATCTACTTCTATTCCGGCCGCCGCGCCGCAACTCGCTACATCTACACTTATCCCCTGATGGAAACGCACCACTATGCCGCTGAAATGCAAAAGGAGATGATTGGGGAAATTAAATCGGCCAAACCCGAATTTATGGTTTTTGTCAACATTCCCACATCCTGGCTTCACAGGCCTGACTCCGTCCAGGATATTTTTAAGTGGTGCGATTCGTATGTCAGCAGTTTTTACGACACAGTGGGAATAATTGAGATGCATCCTTATGGGCAAATAACTTCCCGCTGGAATGAGGAGGTAATCGGCTATAAACCCGCGTCAAAATACTGGGTAGCCGTCTTAAAACGAAAACGCTGACGCCGGATAGGGCGACGCCGATTTGCACTACCGCGCGCAACGCAAAACCGCTATAATGACTTTATGTTCGCAGGGAAAAAAGTGATTGTGGTGATGCCGGCTTATAACGCCAGCAAAACGCTGCAGCGAACCTACGACGAGGTGACGGCGCAGGACGTCGCTGACCTTATTATCATCGTCGATGATGCCAGCCGCGATAATACCGTCAAGGTTGCCTCGGAGCTGCCGCACACCATCGTCGAGGTCCATCCGGAAAATCGCGGGTACGGCGCCAATCAGAAAACCTGCTACAAGCTCGCACTTGAGCACGGCGCCGACATCGTCATTATGGTGCATCCCGACTACCAGTACACGCCGAAACTGATACCCGCAATGGCCTCTATGATTGGCAACGGGCTTTACCACTGCGTGCTCGGCTCGCGAATCCTCGGCGGTTATGCGCTGGCGGGCAATATGCCTCTCTACAAATATATCTCCAACCGTTTTCTTACCTTGGCCGAAAACATCCTCACCGGAGCCAAGCTGTCCGAATATCATACCGGTTACCGTGCCTTTTCCCGCCGACTCCTCGAACAACTTCCCTTCGACGCCAACTCCGACGACTTCGTCTTCGACAATCAGATGCTCTGTCAGATTCTGTGGCTCGGCTACACCATCGCAGAGGTGAGTTGCCCCACCAAATACTTTGCCGAGGCATCCTCAATCAACTTCTCCCGCAGCTTAAAATACGGGCTGTGCTGCCTTTGCACGGGCCTGAAATTCCGCCTTGCAAAAATGAATCTGCTGAAATCAAAATTGTTTCCCCCTTGTTCCTGATGCCGAAGACGCTTTACATAATCGACGGGCACGCACACATCTACGCTGCATATTTCGCCCCTATGAGGCAGCAGCTGACCAGCCCATCCGGCGAGCCCACCAAGGCCACCTATATCTTTACCACAGCAGTGCTGGGCCTGATAAAAAATCAAAAGCCGGATATGCTCATCGTCGCGATGGATAGCATTGCCCCGACGTTCAGAGTCAAAATGTATCCCGACTACAAGGCACATCGCCCGCCTATGCCCGACGATATGCCCGTCCAGATAGAGCGCATCGAACAGATTATGTCGGCGATGAACGTCCCCATTCTGCGAGTCGATGGCTTTGAAGCGGACGACCTGATAGGAACATTAGCCAAAAAAGCCGCAAAGGCCGGTATCGATGTCTATATGTGCTCGAAGGACAAGGATATGCTGCAACTGGTAGGCGAGCGTATCTTCGCCTTTGATATTAAGACGGGCGCTAAAACCGACCCTGCTTCGATGAAGGCCGATATGGGTATTACTCCCGCTCAGTTTGTTGACGTGCTTGCGCTTCAGGGCGATGTTTCGGACAACGTCCCCGGCGTCGCCGATGTCGGGCCTAAAACCGCAATGGAATGGATTCAAAAATACGGTTCAATCGATAACCTGCTCGCAAACGCCGACCAAATCCCCGGCAAACGCGGCGACAACCTTCGCAAATCGAAAGACATCGTCCGTCTGAGTAAACGTCTCGTCACGATTGATTGCGACGCCCCTGTTTATATCGACCGCGACGCCTTTGCGGTAAAGCCCTTCGACGAGGCGCGTCTCGCCGCGATTTTCACTGAGCTTGGCTTTGCCCGCCTGCTGGGGCAATTAGGTCTCTCCGCGTCTAAACAGCCGGCCGCCGAAATGCCGCAGACGTCCATCCCGCTCACGTCCCCAAATCAGGCCGGCTCAGCGACAACCATCGGGCACGATTATCAACTCATCGACACGTCTGAAAAATTCGACCTATTTTCAGCCGAGCTTCAAAAACAGAAATTGTTCGCCATCGACACCGAGACAACCTCTATCGCCCCGATGCGGGCTGAGTTAGTCGGTATCAGTTTTTCCTGGCAGCATAGGACCGGCTTTTATATCCCCGTTCGGGCGCCGGTCGGCGCAAAGCGCCTTGCGGTATCTGCGGTCAAAGAGAAGCTTGCCCCCCTGCTCGCCGACCCGGCCGTGAAAAAAGTCGGCCAAAATATAAAATACGATATGCTGGTCCTGCGAAACGCCGGGCTGCCTCTCAAGGGCATCCATTTCGATACGATGGTCGCCTCATACTGCCTTGACCCGCAGCGCAACAGCCATTCATTAGATAATATGTCCCTTGATTTCCTCAATTATGAGTCCATTCCGCTGTCCGTCCTCATCGGCAAAGGCAAAAATCAAATCACCTTTGATATGGTCGACACCGCCGCCGCCTGCGAATACTCCGCCGAGGACGCCGATATGACCTGGCAACTCTACAAGTATTTCTCCGGCCAGCTCGACCGCCAGCCGCAGATAAAACAGCTTTTCTATGAAGTTGAAATGCCGCTGGTATCGGTTCTTGCCGAGATGGAATACAACGGCGTTTCGCTCGATACCGAAATTTTAGCAGATATGTCCGAGGACATTACCGCCTCCATTAACCGCCTTGTTGATGACATCTATCAGGCCGTCGGCATACCCTTTAACATCGATTCGCCCAAACAGCTCGCCTCGGTGCTTTTCGACCGGCTCGGCTTAAAACCAGTTCGTTCGGGCAAGACGGGACTCAGCACCGACGCAGGGGTGCTGGAGGAGCTTGCCGAGCAACACCCCGTCATAAGCCCAATTCTGGAATACCGCACGCTCAGCAAGCTCAAGAACACCTACGTCGATAAACTCGGCTATCTCATAAATCGTCGTACCGGCCGGGTCCACGCGTCATTCAATCAGACCGTCACCGCAACCGGCCGGCTCAGCTCCAGCAATCCAAATCTCCAGAATATCCCAATCCGCACGCCATTAGGCGGCAAAATCCGCTCCGCCTTCGTCCCCAAAAACAAAGCCGACTGCATCCTCAGCGCCGATTACTCGCAAATAGAGCTTCGGCTGCTGGCCCATTTCTCCAAAGACCAGGCCCTTCGCGACGCTTTCGCCGCCGACATGGACATCCATCGTTTCGTCGCCTCGCAGATTTTTAACTGCCCCATCGAAAAGGTCACGCCCGAGATGCGCTCTCGCTGCAAGGCGGTGAACTTCGGCATCATTTATGGCCAGGGGGCGCTCGGCCTTGCTCGCAACATCGGCATCACCGCTGCCGAAGCAAAAAAATTCATCGACGACTATTTCGCCAGATACAGCTCCATCCGTGATTTTATGGATGGCGTGGTTGAGCAGACAAAAAATACCGGCTACGCCGAGACGCTTCTGCACCGCCGACGCAAAATCTTCAATCTCACCAGCCCCAATCCCGGCAAACGGGCTCAGGCCCGCCGATTGGCCGTTAATACCGTCATCCAGGGCTCCGCCGCCGATTTGATTAAGGTCGCTATGGTCAACATCCACCGCAAAATCGAGTCGGAAAATCTGCCCGTCAAAATGATTTTGCAGGTTCACGATGAACTGGTCTTTGAGCTGCCGGCTGCCGAAACCGAACGCCACGCCAAATGGATTGCCGATGAAATGACCGGCGCGATTAGATTGGATGTCCCCTTGAAAGTCGATATTACTTACGGCCCAAGCTGGCTGGCGGAAAAATAAACAACAGTCGTCAGGGATGTAAGGATGGCCTGAAATAAAAACCCGGCGGCTATGCGAAACGTGCCGCCTTCGTCGATAACGCAGGCATAAGCCCTGCCTCAGGCACGAGTTATAAGCAGGCCCGGAGGGGTTTGCAGAATTATCGCCCTCGGTTATTGACAGCAAGCGCCACGTTTTGTATTATAACCCCACAGTAGTTTGGAAAAAAAACTACCTGTGGTGAGCACAGTCGAACTACTGAAATGCCGAACGAAAAAGTCATAGTTGTTATCCCTGCCCGATACGGCTCGACAAGATTCCCGGGAAAAGTTCTCGCCAAAGATACGGGCAAATTCCTCATCCAGCACGTTTACGAACGCGCCTGTCTTGCCAAGCTCCCAGACAAGGTTCTCATCGCCGCCGACGACAAGCGAATCGCCGAAGCCGCAAAATCCTTCGGCGCCGAGTGCATTATGACATCCCCCGATTGCCTAAGCGGCACTGACCGTATCGCCGAAGTTGTCCAAAAACTATCCGCTATCCGCTATCCGCTATCCGCTAATGATATTGTCGTCAATCTTCAGGCCGACGAGCCGGAAATCGACCCCGCAAATATCGACGCAGTGGCTAAACTCCTGTTAGGAAATCAAAAATCAAAAATCAAAAATCAAAATTGCGGAATGGCAACTCTTGCGGCTGAATTTCAAACAAGAGAACAAATAGCAGACCCGAATATTGTAAAGATTGTTGTAGCGTTAAGCGTTCAGCGGACAGCGGACAGTAAGAAACTCAAAACTCAAAACTCAAAACTCAAAACTGATTGCGGCATCGCAATTTATTTCTCCCGTTCCGTCGTCCCTTATGACCGCCAGCAGGCCGGCATCGGCCCCGTTAAAAATTACCTTCGCCACCTCGGCATATATGCTTATCGCAAGGATTTTTTGCTGAAAATCACAGAGTTGCCTCAGACACCTTTGGAAAAAATCGAAAAATTAGAACAGTTGCGTGTCGTCGAGAATGGCTTCGATATACTTGTCGCTAAAGTGAGACATACCTGCGACGGCATCGACACGCCTGAACAATACGCGGAATTTGTCAAACGTTACAAAAACAGCCACAGAGGAAAATAATTTTTTAGCCACCCTGCTTCGCTAAAGCTACGCAGGGCAGGCAGAGAACATTTATCCGCCTGTGGCGGACAGAGGACACAGAGAAAAAGTAAAAAAATAAAAAGGAGAACCCAATGAAACGAATTCTGTTTTCGATAGTGTGTATTTATCTCGTAACTGTCTGTTTTGCTGGGGTGGACACATCAGACAAGAATGCTCGACTGATTAAAGCCGCAAAAGATGGTGACCAGCAGGCCGTTCAAACGGCTCTTATCGATGGTGCTAAAGTTAATGCCAAAGGTAAAGGTGGCGAAACGGCCCTGTGGTATGCGGCATTTCTGGGATACACTGATATTGTGAAAGTCCTTCTTGAGAAAGACGCAGACTTAAATGTTAAAGATGACACCCACGGAATAACACCTCTTATAGGATCGGCGGGACAAGGCCATGTGGAAATTGTCAGGCTCCTTTTAGGTAAAGGTGCTGATATCAATGCAAAGTATGCCGATGGCATATCGGCCCTGATGATAGCAGTACAGAATGGCCATACAGAAGTCATCAAGTTCTTGCTCGAAAAAGGCGCTGATGTAAATGTCAGGAAAACAACTGATGGCATAACCGCCTTGTGGATCGCCTCGCAGGAAGGCCATACGGAGATTGTCAAGCTCCTCTTGGAAAAAGGCGCTGACGTAAATGTGAAGAAAACCGACAACGGCACCACCCCCTTGATGATCGCGTCACAGGAAGGCCATGCAGAGGTCGTCAGGCTCCTACTTGAAAAAGGTGCTGATGTAAATGTTAAAAGAACAACTGACAGTACAACCCCTTTGATGATAGCGGCGCAGCAAGGATATACAGAGGTCGTCCGGCTTCTGCTGGAAAATGGTGCTGATGCAAATCTGAAAGAAACTACCAACAATATAACCTCCTTGATGGTCGCATCACAGGAAAGCCATGCAGAGATCGTCAAGCTGCTGCTGGATAAAGGCGCTGATGTAAATGCTAAGACAACCGACGGCACAACCGCCTTGTGGCAGGCTTCGCAGAACGGCCATACGAAGGTCGTCAAGCTTCTCCTGGAAAAAGGCGCCGATGTAAATGTGAAGAGAACAGAAGGCAAGGATGCCCTTTACTTGCTTTTGCTGGATAGAGGTGATGATAAAAGTGTGGAGAAAACCAACCTCAGCGTGACTCCGCTGTTTATAGCGTCAGTTAAAGGTCATGTCGAAGTCGTCAGGATACTCCTAGAATCCAAGGCTGATTACAATGCAAAGGTAACTATCATGGGAAAAGATAATACCCCCTTGAGCATAGCAAAAAAAATGGATAACACAGATGTTGTGCAACTGCTTGAAAAAGCCGGCGCAAAGAAATAACAAGAACAAGGAAATTCTCGAGGAATTATAAATAATCTTGATAGCAAGGGTGAACTATGAAAGACAGCGACTTATTGACATCGGTAAGCAAAACCTCGACTGACAGTGAATTTTTCTCGCCCGTTCCGCCCGGCTATAAGCCCGGCAGGACGAAATACCTCTTCGTAATGGGCACCGTGATGAGTGGCTTAGGCAAAGGCATATTCTCATCCTGCCTTGCAAAATTGATGCAGGATAAGGGCCTCAAGGTCGCCCCCATCAAGCTTGAGGGTTATCTTAATATCGATTCGGGCACGCTCAATCCCTTTCGCCACGGCGAGGTCTTCGTCTTAGACGACGGTATGGAATGCGATATGGATTTAGGCACATACGAGCGAATGTTAGACCAGGATTTATCGAGAGCGAATTTCTGCACATCGGGCCAGATTTTCAGCGAGGTCCTCAACAAGGAACGCCACGGCGATTATCTCGGCAGAGACGTCCAGATGATTCCGCACGTGACGGGCGAGGTCAAATTGCGACTTCGCCGACTCGCAATGCAAACCGGAGCCGACGTCGTCTTTGTCGAAATCGGTGGCACCGTGGGCGACCTCGAAAACGCCTACTTCATCGAGGCGATGCGCGAATTGGCTTATGAGGAGGGGACATGCAGCTCCTGTTTCGTCGCACTCACATATATTCTCGAACCGCAAACCCTTGGCGAGCAAAAATCGAAGGCCGCACAATTGGGCATCAAACAACTGATGCAATTAGGGGTACAACCCGACATCATCGCCTGTCGGGCCGCAAATCCCGTCACCGACACCGTCCGTCAGAAAATCAGCGTTTACAGCAATGTTCCCTTCGAAAGGGTAATCTCGCTGCCGGATTCCGCCAGCATTTATACGATACCGGCTATGTTGCGCGACCGCGGGCTGGATTTCGAGGTGGCGCGCCTCTTGAAAATCGAAGACCGAATAAACCTTCGCCACGAGCGCAAGGCGTGGGCACAGTGGTGCGATTTCACCGACAAAATCGAGGCCGCCCGGAAACCCGTCACAATCGCCGTCACCGGCAAATACACCTCCGTCCGCGACAGCTACGCATCCATCATCAACGCGCTGGAGCACGCGGGTATCGCGCTGGCCGCCAAGGTAAATATAAAATGGATTGAGACAACAAGTTTGACCGACGCCAACATGCCGGGCCATCTCGCCGACATCGACGGCATCATTGTCCCCGGCGGGTTCGGCACACGCGGCGCAGAAGGCAAAATCTGCTGCGTCAAATACGCCCGCGAAAATAATCTCCCCTACCTCGGTTTGTGCTTCGGCTTCCAGATGGCCGTCGTCGAATTCGCCCGCAGCGTCTGCGGGCTGACGGGGGCCAACAGCACCGAAATAGAGCAGAATTGTAAAGAGCCGGTCATTGACGTTTTGCCGGAGCAAATGAAAATCGAGGGTCTCGGCGGCAATATGCGGCTCGGCGGCCAAGATATCGAGCTAAAGCCAGACACCTTCGCCTGGCGGCTCTTCGCAAAGGCCCACACCGCCCGAATGCGTTTCAGGCACCGCTACGAGGTCTCCCCGTATTATATCGATACGCTCGAAAAAGGCGGACTTGTTTTCTCCGGGAAGGCACCAAGTCAGCCCATTATGCAGATTCTGGAATTGCCCTCGCATCCTTACTTCATCGGCACCCAGGCACATCCCTGTCTGACGTCTCGGCCGCTGCGCCCGCAGCCGATGTTCGTCGGCCTCGTCGCCGCGGCGCTGCAGAAACGCTACCTACAAAACGATTTTCCCGACCCCGTCGCCGCCGTCCGGAATGTCTGCACTTGACGCTGCCGGCGATTATTGCACGGCGCCCGACTTATTTGCGTCCGCCTGTGGCCCGGCGGGACTCTCCCCCTTAAGTGCAGCCAGTTCCGCCTTCAGCTGCTCAATCTCAGCCGGCAGTTTCATATTCTCGTCCATCACCGCCGAAAGCATCTCATTAAATTGTCCTTTCAGTTCTTCCTCTGCCTGCTCCCTCGCGTTTTTTACATCCTGTTCGCGCTGGGTAATTATCTGCTCCTGCTGGCTTAATTGCTCCTGTTGTTGAGCAATTTCCTTCGCTTGCGTACTTATCTGCTGCTTTTGCCGGGCGATTTGTGAGTTCGTTTGCTGCTTTTCCTCCTCGTATTTGGCGAACTGCTGCTTTTGCTGCACTATCTGGTTTTTGAGCGTCTCTATTTCTGCCCTGAGCTGTCTGTTCTCAGCCGCAATCAACCGATGCAGCTTTACATCCGGCGACGACATCTGCTCTTCCTGGCACCCCCCGGCCCACGCGCCGATTAAGACCATTGTCACAATCGCCGAACCAACACGTATTCTTGTCATATCCATAGTCCTTTTTCCTTTTACCTTTTTACTTTTTCCTTATTCAAACAACACCGCAACCTTCCTTCTTTCGCCCGCCGTTATCTCGTTTTTGTCTGTCCAGACCGCCAAATCCAGGCTTCTCCTGCAGCCGCAGTTCTCGCAGACAATGCTGCGCCTGCCGGTCAGCACCGCCTCAATCAACTCTAGACAGCTTTTGCTCGCCCGATGTATATTGGCGATTATCTCCCGCAAAATCGCTTGTTTGTCGGCTCGCTTGCTCTGTGGCCGCCAGCAATCGTAATCGCTCACAACCGCTAATAATGCGTAGCAAACTTGCGCCTCTCTGGCCAGCTTCGCCTCCGGCATTGCCGTCATCCCAATCAAATCCCCACCCCACCTCCTGTGCATCAGCGACTCCGCCCTCGTGGAAAACTGTGGCCCTTCCATACAGACGTATGTTCCCTGTCGGTGTGTTCTGACATTGAGCTGCGATGCTATTGTCCCAATGATTCGACTCAGGCGGCTGCACACCGGCTCCGTCATCTCGCAGTGCACCGCGCCGTAGCCGGGAAAAAAACTGCTCTGCCGCCTGAATGTCTTGTCTATAAACTGACTTGCAATCACAATCTCGCCGGGCTTGATTGACCGGCGAAGTGACCCCACCGCTCCCGTCGCTATTACCGTATGAACCCCCAGTTTTTTCAGGGCGAATATGTTCGCCGCATAAGGCACCTCGCCGGGCGACAGCTTATGTCCCCGCCCGTGCCGACTGACAAACGCCACACGTCTGGTCCCTATTCTGCCGACCATAACTCTATCACTCGGCCTGCCGAATGGCGTGTCAACATCGCGGAACTTCACGCCTTCTATTTTCGCCGCCAATGCCTCCCCCAGCCCCGTTCCGCCTATCAATCCTATCATTTCATCTGCCATTTGCCTGTCTTCTCAAAATTATGACTGGCGGTAATATAGTTTTTATCCCCTCCTCACACAATAGCTTATTGAAACGGTCTTGATTTTTTTGTCCCGGCTTTTTTGGTATAATTAAAACGGTTTTTGTGCTGCCCCGTGCAGAAAATGACTCTAACCGAACAGATAAAGCAAAAAGCCATTGAGATTGGCTTTGACCTCGTCGGTATTACCGATACCTCACCCATACCCTCGGACCAGGTCAATCACCTCATCGGCTGGCTCAATGCCGGCCACGCAGGTCGGATGACCTGGATGCACAGAAACCTCGACAAGCGCACCAACCCCACCAAGTTGCTCCCCGGCGCTCAATCTGTCATTGTCGTGGGGCTTAACTATAAACCGAGGGCAGAAGACGGAGGACAGAGGACGGATAGCAGAGGGCGGAGGACGGGACGAGTTGCCGCATACGCCCGATACGAGGATTATCATCCCTTCATAAAAAAGCAGTTGCGTAAGTTAGTCGATTTTATAGTCGGCTTGGCCGGCCCCGGACTCAAATTCAAAATCTGCGTTGACTCAGCGCCCCTGCTCGAACGTGCATTGGCCATCAGAGCGGGTCTCGGCTTCATCGGTAAAAATCACGCACTAATCAATCCCCGCCTCGGTCCACAAATCCTCCTCGGCGAAATCCTCATAAATCTTGACCTCGCCTGTCCCGGTAATTCGTTGGCCGGGAACCACTGCCAATCCTGCTCCAAGTGTCTGGCCGCCTGCCCGACGGGGGCACTGCGACCCGACGGCTCCTTTGACGCCACAAACTGTATCAGCTATCTGACAATCGAATCCGAATCCGAAATTCCCCCCGAATTGGCCCCCAAAATCGGCAATCATTTATTCGGCTGTTCCGATTGTATCCTTGCCTGCCCATACCAGCACAAGGCCCCGCCCTGTGCCAACAAGGAATTTACCTTTTACCCCGACCGGGCCGAACTCAATCTCAACAAAATTCTCAATCTCACCGAAGACCAGTTTCGGAACAAATTTTCCGGCTCGCCAATTCTTCGCGCAGGTCTCAGTCATCTCAAACGAGTTGCTCAAATTTGTCTAAAAAATTTATCCGCCGAAGCCGGACGCTTTCGCCCGTCCTAAGCTAAGCAGGCGTAGCGCAGCATACGGTGAGCAGTTCGACCCTGAGCTCACTGCCGAAGGGCTTGTCGAACCATCGAAGGGTTTAGCCACCCATCTCTCTGGCGGCGGCTTTTTTTGTTGAACCCGTAGGTGCTCCAAAAACACTCGGGGCCTGCCCCACCGTTCGGCGAGGCAGGCCCCAAAGGTTAATACATAGTTGAGCTACCGGCTTATTGCGGCCAGAGCTGTTCGGACAGCCACTGGTTCGCAAACTCGGCATAGTCAGGGAAGTTAACTATTTCCGGTGTACTGCTCTTGAGATTAGTGGGCTCTGCCAAAGGTATGAAGCGTGTCTTCGTACCGTCGGTTGCGAGGTAGGCGATTTCATTTGCGTTCAGTGCATAGTTGTACATCCTGAAATCGTCTATTTTGCCGGGCCAGAAGCCCCAGTTATTGCCGTACCGTGCACCTATCTTTAATACTTTAGGCACCACCAAAAGCAACGGTCTGTCAATATCGGTGGACAGCGTTTTGACCGGCGCGCCGTTCTCGTAAATGGCCATTATGTTGGCATCGGAGTCCTTGACAAAGGCATAATGGTTCCAACGGCCTCCAAAGTCACCCGGTCTCTTAATTTCTGTTTGCAGCAATTGTGTCATTTCAAAGTACGCCAGTGGACCAACAATCTTGACCGGAGGTTTCGGTGTCGGACACTCGATTTTTATGAGCTCGGTTGCCTTCACGCCCCCTTCCTCCGCAAGTGATTTATCAGCAGCGTTGATGAGCCCGGGCTCCTCTACGGGGAGCACAGCGCAGGGGTCCATATATATCCAGCACGTAAAGGTTACGGCATTGGGCCCATCTGCATCCGCGAACGGCACAATTGCCGCCGCCGGGACATTGACGAAGCTCTTGGTGCCGTAGACCAGATTGATACACCTGCCGATATGGCCGCCGGCATCCCAGGTTGACGCGTTGCGCTGCACAAGGTTGAGACCGTCAACGTATGTGTTGACATTAGCGTCGAAAGCGGGGCCGCCCGAGCCGGCGTTGTCCACGAGGTTGCCATTGGCGTCGGTCTCGTTAAAGTCGTACCAGAGCACCGGGGCAACGGCCGGCGGAACTGCATCGGGGTAATCAACCTGCGTGCCGGTCAGGAGCCAGTCGTCCATGAACAAACCGAGGTCCTCGCCGCCCACGAAGCAGTCGTCGTAGAAATCAGCGGCAGGCCCGTATCGCTCATAACAAATCGGCTGGCTTAATCGGATGTTGTCGAATGTCACTGTTCCTGAGCCGCCCCGAGGACCCTCGAGGGTGGCCATGTTGCATCTGTCGCCAAAGCCGAGACGCATATACCTGATTTTATCCATATCCACCACTTGTATATCATTTGGACTGTTCAGGTCGGTAGAAAGAACCATCCGGAAGTGCCGGAGTTGCTCTGCCGCCTGATCTGTAACATCGGGAAGTTTGGCTATCTTACCCTGATGGCCGTGGATATCTTCAAGCATCACGTACATCCTGTCGTATACCGGGCCTATGCTGTTTCCTGCTTTTCCAGTAAACGTGACATACAGGAGTTTTGGCGCACCAGCCGGTATACTGCCGGCGGTCCAGTCACAGCCGAGGGGGTAGTCCAATCTTGCTTCTGCGAAGCCGTCGTGACCAGTGGTGACGTAGTCGTTGTTAAAGTCGTATATCATAGTTTTCGCAACGCTGTCCCACGAAAGTCCAGGAGTAGTTACAAGCGGCAGTGCGGCACCGTTCTGGGTCGATGCGTCTGCCCGGCATTGGCTGAGGACATTGCCGGCCCTGGCAATTTTCCACGGCCAAGACGGTTGCCCAGTTGGTATCACGCCCATGCTCCTGACATCGAAGGCGTCGACGTAGTACTCATGCGAAAACCTGAATTTCCAGACGTAGCCCGGATAGACCACACAGACGTCAGTGTCGTTGACCGCATCGACTCGCCAGTAGTAGGTGTTGTCAGGTATCAGGTCATAATCGGTTCCCAGGCTGCTGAGCAGATAAGACGCTTTGAGCCGCGAGGCCGACTTCACCTGACCTCTGTAAATTATGGGTGTCGAAGTGTCCGCCTCGCTGACCTCGTCGTAGTCCGTGCCGAAGTAAACTCTGTTTCCATTTGAGTCGGTGGGAGGATAGCATGCCAGTGAACCAGGCGACCACTTCAGGGAAGGTTTGTTAATATCAAAGGGGTAGTTGCTGTCGTCGGCAGGAGACGGGTTAAGGCATTTTCCACTTGTGGTTTTGAAACTCCAGACCTCCCCTTTCCAGGGGCTGCCGGGGGTGATGGCATTGTTGGCCTCGCCACTTACAGTGGCACCAAAGTTGACCTCGTCGACTCTCCAGTAGTACATGTGATTGAATGCAAGCTGCCCTGGCGCGGTCCCACCAAACGTCCACCCAGACCCAAATACTTTTGTTAATGCGATGTTCACGTCGATGTTGCATGCATCAATCGCGCCCAGATAGGTGGCCGCAACCGTGGGGGCGGTAGCGGGGGTTGCGGCAGCAATAGCAGCAGAGTTCGTCCCGAGGTATACGCGGTGTCCGTTAGTATCCGCCGGTGACTGACCCCACCCAACTCGAGTTGCCTCCGGCACGTTGTTCACCCAGTCGCCGGGGCTCCACCTAAGTACGAAGGGCGTTCCATTTATCGCTAAAAGCTCTATCAGATATGGTTGTTCTATTGCGCCATCCGCCGGACTCGGATTCCAGGCAACTCCCAAATCGCCTGCAGCGTTGACGTCTGTGTAGGTGACGTTGACATCGATGTTCAGATAGCTCTGCCCCCTGTTGTCGAACGGCAAAATCCTGCCGGCTGCAGCGTAGGCCTCAACCTCGGCTATCCGGTCGCTGGCATTTTTCAATTTCAGCCTACCGCCGGCGACGTTAATCTTGTCAATACTATGCTCCGGGTTGATGATAAGGTCTGCGGGCAAAGATGATGTGACCTTAAGGGTGCCGCCATAGAGATTTATGTAGCCGCACCATATCTCAACTCTGGGCACGACAATAAGCCCGCCATACATATTCACGACGCCTGGGGCGATCTCAGTTTTCTTGCTGCCCCCGCCAAGCCACATAGAGGCGGTCTGCGGCGGAATCATCGATTCCGCATACGGGTACTTAAGTTTCTCTGTCGATGTAAACATTGTGCCGCCGTACATGTTGATGTAGCCCGTGTGCGTATCGCCAAGGGATCTAAGGTTGTTGATGCCAATGCACTGTCCGGCGTCGATTAGTATGTTGGCATTGTTGACCGCATCGTTCAGCTTTCCTATTGTCAGGCTGAAATTCGGGGCTCCGCTTCCGGCGGTCCAGCGCCACGGCGAAACGTTCAGGCAGGAAGTGGAGATTTTGCCGGCGCCAAGGCCCAGGTTCATCGTGCCATCGATGCAGGGGTCAGGCGGCTTAGGTTCGAGAGCCGCAAACATATAGCAGTCCGGCGGACGAACACCCGTATTGTGCTTGTCGGCCCAGTTCTGCGGGGTAACCCATTTGCCGTTACAGGTACTGCCGGCTTCAGATTCCCCACCCCGATAGTCCTCCTGTCGGCCCTCGACCCCATCGCTTGGACTCCCGGTACCAGGCGGACAACACGGCCTAGCGGGAAAGCATGGATCGGTACAAGGTGGCGGGAGAACAATAAATTCCGATCTGCACGTCCCGGGCGCGCTGCAAACCCCGCCCGGCAAATCATTGCAGTAAGCGGCGAAGCCAAAAGCGGAGTTGCCCTGGACCAACAGCAACAAAATAAAAGGCATAATGAAGATACATTTCTTGGACATAATTTTCCTCCTTACTTGTTAATCACCCTACATTTTAGTTAGTTATACGTAATAGATATACGTGCTTAGCTCCACCGCTAAGCGTTATTTCGCATTTAGTATAGCAGGTCCGTCCCGAAAAATCAAGTTTTTTTCTCTTTTCTCAAAGTTTTTTTGAGTGGGCAGTGCCACTGCGGCCATCCCCTATCAATCCCTGGCCCTGTTTTGCGTAACCTCTGTATTTACAGGACATTAGCAGCATAGGTCAAATTGCATATCACAGACGCCATAAAAGCTGAAACATTGTAACTGTTTGTTATTGCTAAACTTATGTAAATTACTTGCCAATTACTCCTTTTGTAGTTACAAAAGCCGATTGCGCGGCGTTAAATGCCCCACTCCTGGGCCAGTTGGGCAAAGTCCGCAAAGTTCACGAAATTAACCGGGTCAAGCCACTGGTCGGCGAAGTTATCGAGGTCTTCGATATTCACATGACAATCGCCGCTCAAATCCCACACCGGGGGCTCGGCCTCCAGTGCAATATGGCACACGGTCATCGCAGGGATACTGTATGTGAACGAATTTCCCGTGACGCCGCTGATTGGCGTCGTCTCTGTGATGTTGTAGTTGCTGCTGTTGAATCTCCAGACTCTTCCCGATACAAAGTTTCGCGGGCTGTTCATATTGAAGGTCCCGTTGATTGCATTGTCTAAGTTTTTGTTAATGACTATCAGGTGAAGCTCGCAAGTCAGGCCGTCGAATACTGAGGCGTAAATGGAGCTGTCAACTTTGTTCGACATTGTTGAATATACTTCCGTGTCGCCGAACGTGGAGTCGTTGCCATCGTAGTCTCTGTATATCCTGAATGCGGCGTGGACGTAGTTGGCGTCTTTGTCTCCGCCCCAGTAGTTCGCTATATAAACGCCGTATTTGCCGAAGATGCCTAATACGTCTGCCGTGGCTATCCCGCCTGAGTAATTGTTCTGGCCGCCGTAATCATACTCGGTGAACGCCAGCTTTGTCCCGGGATAATACGTATTGATGGAACTCTTGACCGGCGGCAGAATGGGCAGCCACTGACTAAACCATTCTCCTATCCAGCTTTCTTCGAGGTAATCGTAATCCCACAGCGACCTTGGCGCCTGCATACGTGCGGTGCAGTTTGCTCTTGAGTAAACTGAGGGTACATCCGTAATCCTGTTGCCGTCGAAGGGGCCTGAGCCGTCATGCGCCTCGGGATACCAGTGCAGGTCGAGGACGTCCAAGAGTCGTCTGCCCGCGGCGACGGAGTTGGCCTCCATTTTGTCTAAGTAGTAATCAAGAAACCAGCTATATCCGTTTTTCAAACTGCCCCAGTCGGACGCACCCTGAAAGTCGTTGTAACCGCCAAACCCGTAGCTGACCGGACCGAGAATCTGGGCGTTGGGGTCAACGTTTTTCACGGCTGTGGACAAGGTGACGCTTCTTTCCATCAGCTCAGTGCAAGTTGCCTTGGGGGGATGAAGACGCGGATGAGTTCCGTTGACGTCGTCGCCGCTGGACCAGATGTCGGGTTCATTGTCCAGGTCGTAAAATTTGACGCCGTTCGGTTCGCCGGCGTGACCATATCTGCTCACTAAGAAATTGACGAACTCATCCATATATACGTTAGCGTCGGTTGTCATGGGGCTGCCCGGCGGATTGCAGAACGCAGCGCCCTTGGCATAAACAACCTTTTTCCATCTTGAGGACGGCGCTTTTTGCGCCACAGTGACCTCGTGTAAATCGTCTGCGGAGACGTAACCAGCCATTTGGAGGGTTACAACGGACGCCTGGTTGTTCGCAATGGCCCCATCGTGAAAAGTCGTTATGGCTATGCCGGGAATGAGTTGCTGTCCCGCCAGCAAGTTTTGGACGAGGTTTCGGTCATTCCAGTGGTGGTAGTCGTTGCCTGCGTTTGAGAAGTTGTTTTCCCAGTTGTAACCCGTCAGCCGGTTGCCCCCGCTTCTTCTTATCGTGTAAAAGTCCCCCCACCCCCAGTTTGTGCCATAGATGTATGGGCTGATTGGCGTCCTGTTAACGTCGGTGTTTATGGTATAAGTGACGTTTATGTCGGCCGCTATGACTGATGCACAGAATATAGTCAGAACCAATAGGGGGGCGACAAACCTGACCTGTCTCATCCCTTTCTCCTTAATCGCTGTTCCGCTTGGGGGGGCGGACTTCAAGTGCGGCTGTAATATTATAAGTCGCACGGCTGCAAAAGTCAAGAAACTTTAGCTCGTGAACTCCGACGGCCGGCAATAAAGCAGAATCTGGGGAAAACAGGTGGAGAAAAGTCAATGGGCATACGAAGAAAATTTTTGATGCTGACGATTGTGACGGGCCTGCTGATGCTCAATATGTCCTGCCAGCCGACCGCGAAACCTGGTTCGCAGCAGATGCCCCTGCGAAGTGAAATTGAAGCCGGACGGCAGGTCGTGAATTTCAACCGCGGCTGCTCGTCGTGGCAGGCGGTTTGTCTGCCGCACGACTGGGCGATTTCGGGGCCGTTCGAACCCAATGAAGACGGCTACGCCGGAAAATTGCCAGCGTCAATCCTGTGTTAATCCGCGCCCGAATTTCTTCGTCCTTTCGCAGAGCAAAATCTTATGAAAAGTCCTCTTGCTTTCTCGCCACACACAAGCTAAATTCAAGAATTTATATGACGGCCAAACTGCTAATAATAAGGAAATGAGTTTTTGCAATGCTGAGACAGCTTAATATAATCGATGGAAAGCTGGTGGAAAGCCAAAATAGCCCGGGCGCAGTTTGCGTTTATATCGCTCCCGATGAGACCGAACACAAATACCTCATCGAGCAGTTCAAAATTGACGAGCACACACTTAATTCATCGCTCGACCCCGACGAACCCAGCCGACTTGAGTTTGAGCCGGAACACGTTGCAATGATTTTCAAAAGACCCAAGCGATACTCCAGCGAAGACAAGTTCCTCTTCAAGGTGGCCTCGACGGGCGCTTTTATGTTCAAAGACCGTCTGGTTATCGTGGTCGCCGAAGATGTCCCCCTCTTTGAAGGCAGGCCCTTTACCAAGGTCCAGTCCGTACAGGACGTCGTCCTTCGCCTTATCTACAGAAGCATTTCCCATTTCGTCGAGCACATAAGGGGTATCGATGCAATCGCAAGTGAGCTGGAGCCGGAGATATATGGCTCTATGGAGAATAAGCACCTCGTCACACTTTTTACGCTCGAAAAATCGCTCGTTTACTATCTCAACGCGATAAATTCCAACGGTGCACTCATAGACAAGCTCAAAAACAACGCCGTTAAAATCGGCTTTTCCCCCGAGAACGTGGAGTTCCTTGACGACATTATGATTGAAAACAATCAATGCCGCATTCAGACCGAGATTTACTCGCAGGTATTAGCCAGCTTAATGGACGCCCGCGCCTCAATCGTCAGCAACAACCTCAATATACGCATTAAGGCCCTCACTCTGATTACCATCGCCATTATGCTCCCCACACTCATCGTCAGTATCTTTTCAATGAACGTAAAAATCCCTCTCGCCTGGTACGAGCACACCTTCTGGATTATCACGGGCTTGGCTGCCTGGTCTGCTGTTACTGTCGGTATCCTCTGGTGGAAAAGAAAATGGTAATCTAACCTCCGTTCTCTGACCTCTGTCGTCCGTCTTCCGTCTTGTAACCAAACATATCCGCCAGCAGTTGTGTTATCCTGTTGTCCTCGTCAAGTTCCGCCTTTTGGACGATTTCGCTCAGCTCCCCTCTGTCGAACCACAACCCGTCCCCCTTCGCACACCTGTCCACCAATAAGGCCGGGGCGCCTTTGCCGACGGCCACCTTCTCCATCTTCTTGTCGCATATCGGACACTTTCTCGGTTTCTCGCCGGCGTGAGTTGCTTTATCGAACGAGCTTATCAGCTTCCTCGATTTCTCCCCGTCGCCTAGGAGCAGCTCCAGCTCCCCCGCGTCCAGCCATATTCCGTTGCACTCCGTGCAGTAATCAATCTCCACCTCCGACAACTCCTCCGCTTTGGGATGCCTTACGGCAAGCGTAATCATCGCGTTTTTGCAGACCGGGCAATCCATAGCAACTCTCCGTTAACTCACAACCGAATTTTATAACCCGTTGCCCGGCGGGTCAATAATTTTATATTTAGCCCCCCGATTTACGGGGGGTGTACTAAATATTTGCCCTTGACTGCATCGGTGACAAGAATTAGCGTATATCCCGCCGATATATTTACTGTTGAATGGGTCTGTAAAATGGTCATTGATTGTCATACGCACATAAAATGCATCGGTTCTGGAAAGGTTGACGCCTCCGAGCACCTTGAGGCCATATCGGCGGTTGATAAGTGCATTGTGCTGCCTTCCCCCGATGGTTCCGCCGACCAGCTCAACGCCCGGTTGAGCGAGTACGTCGCCAGATACGAGCAAAAAATGATTGGCTTCGCGTTTATCGACCCGCTGAACGACGGCATCGCCGTAAAGCACCTCAAGGCCGCCACCGAAAAACTCGGCTTAAAGGGCATCGTTTTGTACTGCTCGCAATCCGGCTTTCATCCGGCTCATTCAAGGGCTATGCAGCTTTACGAGTCAGCCGAACAGCTCAAGCTGCCCGTCTTTTTCCACAATACCCCCGTCGGCCCAGCCAGTATCCTCGAATACGCCCAGCCCCTTTTGCTTGATGAAGTCGCCCGAACATTTCCAACGCTCAAAATCGTCATCGGAAATATGGGCCTGCCCTTCTACGAGCAGACCCTCTGCATCCTCGCCAAACACCAGAACGTCTTTGGCGACCTGTCCGTAAAACCAGGCAGAATCTGGGAGGTTTATAATCTGGTCGTCGCCGCTCACGAGCAGGGCGTCACGAATAAGCTCCTCTTCGGCAGCGCCTTTCCTGCCGCACACCCTCAGCAGTGTATGGAAACGCTCCTCGGATTTAACAAGCTCCTCGCAGGCGCAAATTTGCCGACGGTCCCCCGCGGGAATATGCAGAGCATCGTCGAACGCGACACCCTCAAGCTCCTCGGTATTGAAAAATAGTAAATAAAGGTTATGGCCAAACAAAGATGGAGCAGCAAACTCGGCGTTATACTCGCAGTCGCCGGCTCTGCCGTCGGCCTCGGCAACTTCCTTCGCTTCCCCGTTCAGGCCGCAAAAAACGGCGGCGGCGCATTTATGATTCCCTATTTCGTCGCCCTCTTCCTCCTCGGCCTGCCCCTGATGTGGATTGAGTGGACCATCGGCCGTTTCGGCGGGGGATTTGGACATTCCACGGCCCCGGGGATGTTTCATACGCTATGGGAAAAAAACAAGTTCATCAAATACTTCGGCGTCATCGGCATCTTCGGCCCTATCGTCATTTTCATTTATTACATCTATATAGAGTCCTGGCTGCTGGGCTACAGCTTTTTCGCTCTCTTCGGCAAATACAACGCCTGCACAACCGAGCAGACGATGTCCGCCTTTCTGCAGGGATACCAGGGCCTGGTCCATAATGAGCACTTCAACGGTATTGGAATTGCCTATTTGTTCTTTTTGCTGACGTTTTTGGCCAATATTGTGATAATATACTTAGGCATAAGCAAAGGAATCGAAAGGGTCTGTGAATACGGGCTGCCTATACTTTTCGTATTTGCAATCATTATTATGGTAAGGGTCCTTTCGCTGGGCGCGCCTGACCCCGCCAAGCCCGACTGGAACGTCGTCAACGGCCTGGGCTATCTGTGGAACCCCCAATGGTCGGCCCTCAAGGACGCAAAGGTCTGGCTGGCAGCCGCGGGCCAGATTTTCTTCACGCTCAGCTGCGGCATAGGCGTAATCCTCACATACGCCAGCTACCTCACAAAAAACGACGACGTTGCGTTGTCGGGCCTCACTGCCTCCGCTACAAACGAATTTGCTGAAGTAATCTTAGGCGGCAGTATCGTTATACCTGCAGCCTTCGCATTTTTCGGCCCCGTTGCCATAAACGAAATCGCCTTGGGAGGCGCGTTTAACCTCGGCTTTGTGACGATGCCGTTGGTTCTGCAGAAAATGGCGTTCGGCAATATACTCGGTTTTATGTGGTTTATGCTCCTGTTTATTGCAGGCGTCACCTCCTCGATTTCGTTAGCTCAGCCGGCAGTTGCCTTTTTGGAAGACGAATTCAACCTCTCACGAAAGCAGGCCACTTTGATTCTGGCCATAGCCGGCTTTATCCTGTGCCAGCCGGCGATATTCTTCTTGGGTAAAGGCGCCGTCGATGAGATGGACTTCTGGGGCGGCACGTTCTGCCTGGTCCTGTTCGCCACTATCGAGACAATTCTCTTCGGCTGGGTCTTCGGTATGGACAAGGCCTGGACCGAAATGCACGTCGGCTCAGATATCACCATCCCCAGAATCTATCGCTTCATTATCAAATACATCACCCCCGCCTTTTTGCTTTTCATTCTGGGCTTCTGGTTCAGCCAGGAGTGGATTCCAACGATACTATTGCGAAACGTCCCTGCCGAAAACTTCTGGTTCATCATTGGCGTTCGCCTGATGCTCGTTGGTTTCTTTGTGGTTTTGGTCTTTATGGTCTGGCACGTCTGGAAACGCAGAAGGAGGGCGCAACTATGACTCTTGCCGGCTGGATATTCCTCGTTGTTAGCTGGTTAGTGATTCTGCTTTTGTTTGCCTTTTCCCTTTACCGCACACTGCGGTCGAAAGACGATAGTCGTTAGTATTTGATAGCCGATAGCATTCGGCGGACGGTAGAATAAGGTGATATGTCAAACGATTTGAAAAATACGGTCAGGCCGCGTCAAACACGATTCAGTTTTGGCGCCACCTCGGCCATTATTACCAATCTGGGCATTATCACCGGCTTAGACACCCTGTCGCATCCCAAGTTGAGCATCATCAGCGCGCTATTGGTCATCGCCCTGGCGGACAATATGTCCGATTCTTTCGGCATCCATATTTACCAGGAATCGGAGCACGTCGGCAAAAAGGAAGTATGGATTTCCACGTTGACCAATTTTCTCGCCCGCCTGCTTGTCTCATTGACCTTTGTTGCCCTGATAATCGTCCTGCCTGTCAATCTCGCGGTAATCTGTTCGGTCGTCTGGGGGTTATTTATATTGACCGTTATGACCTACACGATAGCCAAACAAAGCAATATCAGCCCTTATCCGGCGATTCTTACGCATATTGTCATCGCCGCTGTCGTAGTCGTAGCCAGTAATTACATTGGTGCCTTCGTAATCGCCGGCTTCCCAAAATAACCCGAAATCCGAAATAGAAAATCCGCAACTCAACACTTCCGCCTTTACTGTTTTGAAACCTTGACCCTTGGAGCAGTCCATAAGTATCCCGGCTCGCCGGGACTTATATACTCGCGCAAAAACTTTAGCGTTCTTTTGCGCTAGGTGGCATTGCCACCTACTGAACATCGTGTCCCCTTCCCGCAAATCTTAAATAATGTCTTTGTTGTTTTGCGCTAGGTGGTATTGCCACCTACTGAGCTTCGTCTTGCCTCGCAAACACAAAGAATATCTCTGATATTTTGCGCTAGGTGGTATTACCACCTACTGAACGCCAGCTTGGCTAATCTCAATAATGCCCCTGTTGTTCTGCGCTAGGTGGCATTACCACCTACTGGCGTTTGCCCGCCGTTTGTGTGGCGAGTTAATCTGCTCGCCTCGGCGTAGCCGAAGGCGAAGCTGGGCGTTAATCAGCGTCTAAAAATCTTCCGGCGTAAGCCGTCCCCAAGCGGAGTGGTTCTCGGTATCCTTTCTCTGGGTGAGAAATTCTCTGCGTTCTTCCACCCTCCGCAGCGGCAGAGGCCTTGCCGCTGCTGCGGAGGACGGGCGGCGGTCTCCGCAAATCGAAAATCTAACCACCCGCTATCCGCTCTACGCTATCCAGCCAAAAATAGGATATACGAAATACGATATACGAACGACCCTTCGACACTTCGACGAAGCTCAGTGCAGGCAAGCTCAGGGCAGGCGAGCAGCGGGCTACTACTTCGGCTTGAAGCCCTTGACTTTGCCTGTGGTGTATTTTTTGCAGGCCTTCTCCAGGTCAACGTCGCTGATGTTCGCCAGGGTGCACAGCCAGGCAAAGACGTCCGCGAACTCCTCCCGCTTGTTTTTGGAGTCGTTCTTTGCCAGGGCCGTCGCCAGCTCACCCACCTCTTCGATAAACCACAAAAAGGTTCGATGTACCCCTCTTTGCCGGTCCCGTTTCTCGTATTTCTCGGAAATGAGCTGTTGGAATTCGCTGATGTGCATTATTTATATGTGACCAATCCGGATAAATCAGGACAAAAAACCAGACCGCAGTCCCGGCGAGCCGGGGCTGCGGCTGGTCTGGTTGCTTTTGTCATCCGGCCTGTCTTATTTGAGCAGGTCAGACAGTTTCACTTTCTGATACACCGCTCTCGCCGCGTCCAGACCTTGTGCGTACGCCTTCTCGGCTTTAGTGCTGAACTTTCCCTTCTTGGCGTGCTCGGCCAAATTGAGCCGGCTTACGAGCGGCCCATCCACTGCTTCGATGATTTCAAGCATTGTAATCCTGCTTACCGGCTTCGACAGCACGAAGCCGCCGCGCGGGCCTCGTTTGCTCCGCAGGATATTCGCCCGGACTAATTGCTGGAGTATCTTGAGCAGGTATTCCAGGGGTATGTCGTACTCTTTGGAAATGGTCTGTGAAAGCACAATGCCGCTTTTCTCACTCTTGGCGATGTACCCCGCCGCCAGCAATCCATAGCCCGTCGATCTGCTGATTTTCATTTCAACCTCCTTTAGTCAAAAAAACTGGTTTATACTTTTCGTTGCCTTTCACCGTGCCCACGCGCACGTCTATCGTTTCCTGTCCTGGGTGTGGACACCAATGAGCGCCGAAAGCGTAATCACTCCACGGCCCGGCTTTCTTATTGTTCATTCCCAACTGCAAAACACAAGAACTTTTCTCTGAAAAAAAACATCGAATTTGGGAATTTTATAGAATTCTTTGCGCACTTCAAGCTTTTTTTGAAAAAATTTTCACCGCGAGTGAAAAACCAAAAGGCCGCGAGCGTGTTGTTCGCAGCCCTTATTCCTTCACAAAATCAATACCTCGCGACCGCTGCTGCTTAATTTCTCCTGCATATACGGATATCTAAAGTTTCTTGGCGGCAGGAACGCTTCTTTAATCGCTCAAGGCGAAACCCATCGCTCCAGATTTAGCCAGCTTCCTGCTTTGTCATTTGTTCCCGGCGCGCGGGTCCCGCCGATAGAAAACACAACACCACCGAACATTTCGAACACTGGATACAAAACGCAATAAGCTCTTACAATATGTATAACAAGCTATTGCGATCAATGAACTTAAGGAAGCGGTACAGAGCGTTATTACACAACGGTTGAGCTGGTCTTTACCAATTACAAGCCGAAGACCCACGACCTTGAGGACTGGTCTCATAAGGCAGGTGGCCACGACCCTGCCTTTATAACCATTTTCCCGCAGACAACAGACCAGCAGAAAGAGTGCTTCGATTTATTGAACCGTGCCTACGTCGATGCCCGGTACAAGAAGGACTACAATATCACAAGGCAACAGTTGGAACACTTATCCAGCAGAGTCCAAAAACTACATAAACTGACAGAAGAGATTTGTAAGGGAAAAATAGAATCGTTTGTTTAGCTTGGCCACAGTTCACAGGATGCCTTACGACAAGAACGTCGAGGATACAGAGGGATATTAAGCGGATAGCGTATGCGTATAGTCCGCTTACTCATTAGAGCATTTGCAATCCAACAGGGGTAAGGAATAACCTGATTTTCGGGTTCAAAACCGCATTTTTGAACACTCGCACGGCATTTTATTAGTCCGCCGGCCATTTCCTTGACAAAAGGCCAAGGGTTTGGTAGATTAAATTAGTATAAGATTAAGATTTGGTAAGTTAGCAAAAAAGGGGTGGCACCCTCCCCTTATATGGAGGAGCAAAAAAATGAGCACATCGAAGAAAAAACCACCCCTAATCGCCACTATTGCCCTTATTGCCGCAGGGTTTTTGACTTTTGGGGCCACATCAGCGCAGGCCTTGTATATCTATCAGGACCCTAATTACTCCGTCGAGGACAGGGTCAACGACCTCCTCCCCCGGATGACTTTGGACGAAAAAATCGGGCAAATGACACAAGTGTTGTCTTCTATTGGACCGAATTCCCAAATTACGACTTACTTCATCGGCTCTGTCTTAAGCGGCGGGAGTGATGGTCCCGGCGGCACTAACAGTGCGACGGCATGGGCAAATTTATACGATGGTCTTCAGAAGAGGGCCATGGCCACCCGGCTGGGTATCCCCCTTATTTATGGGATTGATGCCGTTCATGGCCACGCCAAGGTCCGTGACGCAGTTGTTTTCCCGCACAACATCGGCCTTGGCGCCGCCAATGACCCGAATTTAATGGAAAGGGTCGGCGCGGTCACCGCCAAAGAAGTAGCGGCTACGGGAATCGACTGGACCTTTGGGCCTTGTCTGGCTGTCGCGCGTGATGAGCGCTGGGGGAGGACTTATGAATCGTTCGCCGAAGACCCGCAAGTGCATGACAATATCGTCGCCGCTTACATCCGGGGATTTCAGGGGACAGATGCAAACATGCAGGGCGAGAAAATCGTTGCCTGCGCCAAGCACTATATCGGCGACGGCGGCACTACCTGGGGCACAGGTCCTGCTTCTGGGCCGTGGCCCCAATACGAGATAGACCAGGGTGATACGATATGCACTGAGGCCTTCCTGCGAGCCGTTCACCTGCCTGGCTATCAGAGGGCCTTAGACGCAAACGTGGGAACATTTATGACTTCTTTCAGCAGCTGGAACGGGGAGCAATGTGTTTACCACAGCTGGCTTATCACAGACCTGCTCAAGGGCGAGCTCGGCTTTGATGGTTTCGTCATTTCCGACTGGGAGGATATCGGAACTAGTTCGGCTGAGGTAAATGATGCGATAAATGCCGGTATTGATATGTCGATGGCCCCCAGTAGCTGGAGCTCATTTATCAGCACCCTGAGGACCCTCGTGGACAACAACAACGTCCCCATGTCGAGGATTGACGACGCCGTGAGAAGAATACTGAGGATAAAGTTCAGGGCGGGTCTGTTTGAGCATCCCTATGCCGACAGTAACCTTTTACCCTCATTCGGCTCTGCCGAACACAGGGCAGTTGCCCGCGAAGCAGTGAGAAAATCCCTCGTGCTGCTGAAGAACAAGAACAACGTTCTCCCGATTGCCAAGGACGCAGATGTATTTGTCGCCGGTCCCAATGCGAACAGCTTAAAAAACCAATGCGGCGGCTGGACGATATACTGGCAGGGGATGGGCTCTGACAGCCAGACAAGCGGCACTAAAATTCTCCAGGGCATCCAGAATCTTTCCACCGGCAGCGTCACCTATGTCGCCAACGGTACTGGGGCGGCTGGGCACGATGTCGCCATAGTGGTAGCTGGCGAGAAGACAATCTATGCAGAGGGGCCTGGAGATGATGATGATTTGTCCCTGTCTTCGATGGATATGACCGCCATAAATAACGTGCGGAACTCCGGGACGCCATACGTTATTGTCCTTGTTTCCGGGCGGCCGATGATTATAACCGACGAGATTGCAGACGCGAACGCCTTTGTGGCGGCCTGGCTGCCGGGGACCGAGGGACAGGGCGTGGCGGAGGTTCTCTTCGGCGACTACCCCTTTACCGGCAAACTTTCCTTCTCCTGGCCAAGGGAAATGAGCCAGATTCCAATCAACGTCGGCGATGCTACTTATGACCCCCTTTTCCCCTTTGGCTATGGCATTGTTTCTCCGGCTGACTTTGACCAGGACGGCGACGTAGACCTAGAAGATGCTGAGGTATTTTGTGATTCCTGGTTAAAAGAGCCGGGCGACCCGGGATATAATCCACGGGCAAACCTTTATGATGACCCGTCGGGCATCGTAGATTTCTATGACTACGCCATCTTCGCCAACGAATGGGACCCGTCTGTTTGAGCCGATAAGAAGCCCAAAAGGCCTCTTTTAGTATTTTTTATGACCCCGGGCGGTTATCCGGCAGGGTCCTTCTCTCTGAATTTACCGTTACAAACCCGCAAACCGGCAGCGAATATCGTGTTGCAAGCAGAAAATGCGGAGATATAATGCGCAGCAGGCCCGGAAGCTTGAGGGCGTGAACTGAAGATGTGTCTTATTTGTAAGGAGACAAAGAAGATGACGACCAAAAAAGCCCTGTTAGTGTGCCTTGAACTGGCTGTGATTATTGCTGTCATCGGCTGCGCGCCAACCATAGTAAGCAACGACGCGGCGGTGTATTCGGCAGGCAAGATGTATGCACGCGCGAGCAAGAGCATCGACGCAGTGTATGCCGCGACACTGCAGGCGATGGAAAAACTGGAACTGCAAGTCACCGACAAAGCGAAGGACGTATTCGCGGCGAAAGTGACGGCAAAAAGCGCAGACGGCAAGACGGTGGTCGTGAAAATCAAACCCGCAGAAGAAGGGGTCACAGAGTACACGGTTCAAGTCGGCGGACTCGGCGACGAAACAAGGGTGCGGAAGGTCTATGACGAAATACAGAAGGGCCTGGCGATAGTAAAAACCAGGTAAGCAGACACTTGCGGCCTGCTTACGGCACACAGCGTTTTTAGTATTTTTTTCTATCCGCTGCACACTACGCGGACACAGGTTCTCACCCTGCCGCCGGTGCCGCGGTCAGGCCGCCAAAAAAATTAAAATCGTTTGCCAAAGGCCGGAAAATTTGATACTTTTGCCGTCGCGGTTTTGAATTTCGGGTGGGATTCGACGATTTTTGGGAGATCTTTTATGACGTCATTAAAACCGAGAATCAGTGTTGAGTATGGCGAGGGCGCGACCATAATTACTTTTACAGACGAGAAAATCCTCGAGGAGCGGGATATACTCGAGCTACAGGAATCACTTATGGGGGTTATCGAGCAGGGGGAAAAAATAGACCTCGTACTCGATTTTTCCGCCGTAAAGTTCCTTTCCTCAGCGGTGCTGGGGCTGCTAATTCGAGTCAGCAAAAAGGTTTATGAGCGCGACGGCCGGCTGTGCCTGTGCAACATAAGCCCGAGGATTTACGAGATTTTCAAGATAACGCGACTGACCAAAATTTTCGATATATATCCTGACAGGGCATCAGCGGCGGCAAGTTTAGCCGAGACACAGTAGTGTTCCCTGATTCGGGTAAGGGATTACCTGACATTATCGGGGTTTCCCGATAAGCGGGGTTATTTTGGCGGTCAAAATGAATCTTTGTTGAGAAATTTTCAGACGCACGGGTCTATGGTTTCGAATATGCCCATCAGTCGCTCGGTGGTTGTCCCCAGCACACAGGCGGCAATCGCTGACGTATACCAGCAGATTATACCGGGTCTGCAGGCGAACAATTTCAGCCAGGAGGATATTTTCGCCGTGCACCTGGCGCTGGAGGAGGCGTTTGTCAACGCCGTCAGGCACGGCAACAAGATGGAACCGAGCAAGGCGGTCAAAATCGATTACGCGGTTGAGCCGGACAAAGTCGAAATCTGTATGACCGACGAGGGCGAGGGCTTTGACCCTGATGTGATTCCAGACCCGCGATACGGCGACAACCTTTACAAGCCCGCGGGCAGGGGGATGCTTCTGATACGCTCTTTTATGGACGTGGTCGAGTACAACAAACGCGGCAACAGCGTTCGGATGATTAGATACAAAGAGAAGCGACATCCGTCAAAAAGTGCAGGCGGAACTGACGCATAGCCGATAATACGCTATCGCAGGGAGGCAAGAAAGGAGCTGGTGGTTTGTTTATGCGCCGAGGGTGTTTGCTGCTGTTAGTGATGTTCGGACTGGCCGGTTGTGCATCCGAGGCGCCGATGCCCCAAATCGTTTACGAAGGCGCTCCGAAGCCGGCGATGCAGCCGCCGACAACCGCAAGATTACCTTCAATGCCCGGCCTGATCCCCCGCGAGTGGCTGCCATCCCGGCCTGAGAGGACGTGGTCAGCGATAATCATTCACCATTCCGCCACAAGCGAGGGCAATGCGACCATATTCGATAAATGGCACCGCGAGGAAAATGGCTGGAACGGTATTGGCTATGACTTTGTCATCGGCAACGGCACAAACAGCGGCGACGGCGAGGTCGAGCCGACGTACCGCTGGCAAGGCCAGCTCACCGGCGCACACTGCGGCGGGACAGCCGGCAACTGGGCAAATGAGGAAGCTATCGGCATTTGCCTCGTCGGCAATTTCAACCGCACCACGCCGACCTCGCGGCAAATGGAATCCCTCGTCCGACTGATTCGCTTCCTGCAGGAACGATACGACATACCCAAAAGCCGCATATACGGCCACGGCACAACGCCCGGCGCTCATGTCACCGATTGCCCCGGCAGCCGATTCCCAATGAGCTGGCTGAAATCAAACCTGCCTAATTAGAAACCACTCCTCGACTGCCGTTCATAACAGGCGACGCTCATCTAACACACAGAATAACTTAGGCACCGATTTACACTGATTCACATCGTCGTTAGTCGCCAAAAGCATGCCTTTGATTAAAAATTTTGCCGTAGAGTGTCATATTCTGTCACTCAGGAGAATTTTATGTTGACATTGTTTCGGGGCCTGGGTTACGTTTGAGTTGTTATGCAAAAGGATATTGCATATTCAGGAGCGAATAATATGAACATTCGAAAGGCACTTTTTCTGCTTGTTGGAACTGTTTGCCTTGGGGTTTGCGGATTTGCAGTTGGCCGGTCAAATTGGCGGGCGGATATGAATGGGGACACGTTCGTTGATTTTGCTGACTTTGCAAAGTTAGCTGCAAACTGGCGGCAATCGGGCGGCGGACTTGTCGGCGACCTTGATAACAGCGGGAGCGTCGATGAAATCGACCTGATGAGATTAGTGCATTACTGGCTGACGGAATTTGAGTGCGAGAGAGCGGATTTTGATTACGATGGCATTGTTGACTTTCACGATTATGCGACATTGGCGGATGCGTGGCTGAGCGAGGCAGATGAGGCAAACTGGCGGCAGGATTGCGGGCCGATTGAGCATCGAATCATCCGAAAAGACGGGGACGTTCGCTGGGTGAGGCGGACGTTGGTGCCGAGCTTTGATTCGCAGGGCAGGATTTTGTCTTATGACGGTTTGCTGCAGG
>Ga0315295_10000150_pt1 | contig 58183 bp, 87 predicted proteins | sample YL17G14_0_MG_FD_204453 | JGI IMG/M metagenome (GOLD analysis project Ga0315295, IMG submission 204453) | Sediment microbial communities from Yellowstone Lake, YNP, Wyoming, USA - YL17G14_0 | ecosystem: Environmental > Aquatic > Freshwater > Lake > Sediment | place: USA: Wyoming | collected... | reverse complement strand
AGCCGGCGAGAGAAACTGCCCTTTCGGGCAAGGTTCCAAGGCCGAAGTATCTCTCACCTACGCAACCCCATTTTGTAGCGGAGATTGAAGGGCAAGGAGAACAGCCGGCAAGAGAGACTGGCCTTTCGGCCAACGTTTGCTGAACGAAGTAACTCTCACCTACGCAACCTCGCCGCTTATAATCTAACATTATTAGAGTGCTTTGTCAACGGTGGCCTCATTCACTACGACGCGAATCCCCTCGCGATCTCGGAGCTCACTACCTTCTTTCGTGTAGTCTTTCGTCGCCGAGATACAGACCACCTGAGCATCGTCTCTAAATATCCTACCGGTCATCACATCCTCGACCAGGGCGATGATATTCTTGAGATCAGGTTTTTTAATCGGGAAAGCGATGCCGGCCGCGATCTCCGCCCGTCGCTGTTTTGTCATCGTCTTGGGCGGACGGATATAAGCAGAAACGCGGAGCTCGACCGGGGATTCGGTAGGAAAGGGGCCCTTGACACCGAGCGAATATTCGCCCTCTATATCCATCGCCACCCGGCAAATAGCCTCGGCGATCTCCTGCGCCCGACTCTTATAGACGTGGCCGACGAATCGCCCACGTCTCCCCATCATGGCCGTTGCCCGCGGCCTCGGTTGTCCTTTGGCCGGGCCGGGAATAAAGGCCTCGAAGATTTTTTGCCAGATTATTTTATTTTCTTCCATTTGTCTCTTCCCCTGCCGCGGCCACAAAGACTTTTAAAATCGCCTCTAGGCCGGTATCTCCCTTTGCTTTTAATTTTTTATTTAATCCACCGGAATACGCCTCAAAGTCCGAGCCCAAGTCATGGCGATTAAGTGTCAAAATAGTCCATCCCTTTTCTATCAACCAGGCGCAAGCTCGCTTCCAATCCCATATTAAAACCACATCATCACGATGTCTTTGGGCAAATATAAGTTCGTCGAACGATCCAATCACATCGCCATCGCGATCAGGCCAAAGAATCGTATCTCCTATTTTGAGTTCCGGCTTAATGCCCAGATAGTGAATTTTGCAACAAAAATCTTTTTCGATGCACGTCTCCAAGGAAGAATTTTTTATCTGAATACTGCCTTCTTTAATACCGAGCGTTTTAAGGGCTGCCCGTATCCCCGCAAAGAAATCCTGCGAGCGATCCCCATATAAATCTCGCCAATCATTTTCGCTCATTTATTTATCCTTCCTTCTTCTTTTTATCTCAAGGCCTCAAGTACGCCTTTTTCATAGACGGTCGGCAGAACTTTCTCTTCGGCAATATCTCGGATTCTGTCTTCCGAAATTGCCGCCACTTGAGATAGAATCAAATAAGCGCCCGAATTTCTCTTTTGGGCCGCCCTCAGATCGGCAGCCAATTCTTTTACCGTCATTAGTCCCTCCAATAAGAGCCGGCCGGAGTGGGGCGGGCGAGTAGGCAAGTCCAAAAAGGAGGGGTCAATGAAATGGGTAGGGAACCCAGGCAAAAAACCCGTCGACACCGCCCTGCTACGGGTCTCCGGTCACTCCGGCCAGCTTCTTTCATCCAGTTGGTCCTTTGTCAATGAATGTCCCGATCGCCAGCAATATGATAATTACAATCATAAAACTCCACAGCGGGCTCAGCGCCAAAAGCCAAGAATCAATCCGATGGTCCAGTTTGAGAACGATGAGCACGACCTGGGCGAAGGCAATTGTGGCGGCGATCAGACTTGCCAGACCCTTTCCTTTTGGCTTTTTTATCACGCTTCTTTCTCCTCTTTTTTTTGTTCCTCCGGCAGCGGGCCGGGCAGCCGCGTTGTCTCGCCCGACCGGTTGTCCGTGACTTTCGGACCGCGGGCATCTTCTTCCAGCGTCAGTGATATCACCCCGCCCGTCAGCGCCGACTTCGCCACGCGTAGCTCCTCCATGTCGAGCCATTCCATCGTCTTCGCCTTTCGGTTTTCGATGTCTGCAATTTCCTTAGAGCAATCCGCTCTGACTTTAATCCTCATCCGCTCGATGAGCTCCATCCTGGGATCCATGTCCCGTCTTTGTACCATTCGATTCCTCCTTGTTCAAATTCCCTGGCCGGGCCTTGCGTACCCGGACTGGGGTTTAGGGCCGGCCGAAGCCGACCCCGCTCACCGTCAGGGTAGTCAGGGTACCGGAGGAAGCGTTGGCGCCTTGAGCTTATTGATGGTGTAGCTCAAGAACGCCTTGCCGGTAGCCGCGAAAAAGGCGACCTGGGCGAAGATCCAAAAGAGGGCCAGGTTAAAAGGTATCACCTGGTGAACCGCCTCAAAGGAGACGACGGCCGCCGAAGCCAAGATCGCCAAGAGGACAGCTCCCCATCCTTGGACGATCAGCCCCAACTCTTTCAACCCGGTCTTAATAACCTGGACGCCCAACACGACGGCTGCTGCTAATACCGCTACGTCCATATTCCTTCTCCTTTCAGGGCCGTGTCGGCCCAAATTCAAGGCCCTTCTTTTTTAGGGCCCGGATGATCGAATCCCTAGCCTCGCGAAAATCATCAACGGTTATACGTTCAGAAAGAATGAGGGCGGCATTCAATTTTAGCCAGCCGGATGTTCCATCCTCGAGGATGGCGTTGATCGTCTCGTAACCGGCCAGTTTGATATACTTCTCGGCTTCCTCATCCTCGATCTCCAACGATCCACTTGTCTGGTCCTCCCGGCGGAGCTCCGAGAGGGCGGCCCGCATTTCCGGCGTGTTAAGAAGCCCGGCGAGATAGGCAAACAAATTACTGAGGGAATAGAGTGTCTTCATCATCGCGCTTAAATCCTCGCCGATCTTTTCCACCAGGTCGGAGATCTCGACCCATTTTTCAGGAGGCGTGTTCATCCCCATTCTCTTTTCCTTTCGGTTTTTCCGATCTCCATTCCGGTTCTATCTGATCGAGCATGGCCGCGATATCATTGCCCCCGATATATTTTTCTTCTCCCGGCCTGAGAGACAAGCCGGCGATGAACCGCCACTTGAATTCCTGATGATTCCTCATGGCGACGCCCGGGCGATCCCGGCGCGGGTTACGCTCCGTCTCGTCGGTGAAATCAGCCAGGATGGACAGAGCCAGGTCCGCCGGCCCGCTCCCGCCGTATCCGCACTCAAAGCCGTCCGGCGAATGATACACGATGTGCTTCACCCTTACCGGCGGGTCGGAAAGCCGGAGGCCGTCATGACGCCACGCCTCGACCCCTTTTTCCAAGAGTCGCTTCACGCAATAGGTTATCGTGCTTAACATATCACACCTCTTGGGCTTTAATAATTTCGTCGGGGACTCGACCAACAAGGGTCACGCCGGATTTGAGGAGAAGAGTGATGAGCTCTGACTTCTTCAGCCTGTCAAACGAATCCGGCTTCTTCTTCATCGTCTTCGCCAGGTATTCTTTCACCTTGGGCTCAGCAAACAGACCGGATTTCTTCCCGAAGGCCAATATCTCCTTGGTCGTTTTTTTCTGGAAGTATTCCTCTGTGGGGGCCCATTCCTTCGCCAGGTTGATACCAAGGAAATTGCCGATCTCGCGCCGGCAGCTGGACCCGAGACCGTTCCGCTCCCCCACGTTCTGACCCTCGTCAAACATGGCCTCCACGATCTTCGCGAAAAGCGGGGCCACGGCCTTCTCGTAGGGCTGGGCAAACAATTTTTTCATCAGGTCGGCCTTTGATGTGTAATTTTTTGTTTGGAGCGCCTTCGCCGCGGCATCGAGCGCATAGCCGTTGGTGTGGATTAGGCAGGCGACGAGCAGGGTCTTGAGCTTCGGGTCTTCGGCCTTCATCCCGGCCAGCACTTCCGGCACTCTTTTTTTATAAAACGCGTTGCGGAAATACTCGCCATGCCAGGCGACCCGCGGTCCACTGCCGATGGCGCCGGCGATTACTCCCTTTTTCTTCCCTCGGGTCGAAGCTATCATCTCTTTTTGAACGGCCTTGAAACACGGTTTGTTTCCAATGCAGACGCGGGCGTCACCATATTCATGCCTGATCTTGCCGTTCAACCAGACGAGAGAAGCGAATTGCATACACTCGAGGCATTTTTTGGGAACGGGTCCACTGCTCTTGAAGGCCTCTTTTTCATTCCAACGAATCTCATCGTCAAACCGGACGCCTTTCGTCCCGTACTTTTTCCCTTCCGCTGTTTCAGACCAGTGGGCGGTGAGCCACCGCCCCTGTTGGGCCTTAAAACATTTTGGATCGAAGCAGGCGATTTTCTTTGAATCTCCGAGCCCGAACAGGTCTTTCTGCACGGCGGAGTTTGAACGACATTCGGCACACGATTTTTTGACATCGAAGAGGGCCATACTCAGGGGGATCCGCTCCTCTCCAATATCTTTTTTCATCTGGACGGCAGAAAGACTTTGATCCTTGACCCGGCGGAATAGGAGTTTCATCCGCTCCGTCTGGCCTTGTAGCTTTAGGAATTGTTCCAGATGGTCGTATTTGAGCACGCCCTTCTCCCAGGCCACCAGGAGGAAGTCCGGCAGCGCCAGTACCGCGATCCGAGCCCGGATATAGCGCGGGCTGACACCCGTCTTTTCAGAGAGGGTCTGGATGCTACCGTGGGCCCCCTCGAAGGCTTTGAAGGTATTGGCCTCCTCGCGCTCCGTGAGATCCTGCCGTTGCAGGTTTTCGATGAGCATGATTTCATAGGCTTCGCCATCCGTCAACTCTCGGATGAAAGCAGGGACGGTGGCACGCCCGGCTGCCCGAGCCGCATGGAAACGCCGTTCCCCGACCACGAGCTGATAGGGATACGTCACGCTCTTTAACAGCCTCACAATGATTGGGACGATCACGCCCTTGATCTTTACAGACTTCACCAGGTCTGCGAATGCCTCGCCCCCGGTGATATTCAACCGGGGATTCAAGGGATTCGTTGCGATCTGATCCAGCGGGATGTCCGAAAGGATTCCCGCTCCGACTTCGACAGAACTTTCTTTGCCCATTTGATTTTTCCTCCTTTTGATTTTTGATCTCATCTATTTTTTCTCCGCCCGGGGATTTTTAGAATCGGTTTCACGAGCGGCCGCGATTCCGTCGGACCAGGCGCCCGCACAACTCGCGGATTTCCCGGGCCAGGGCTCAATTGGCCTCGAGGATCGTAATCCCGCTGTAAGCCCATTCCTAGCTGCCCGAAGCTGTATTTTTTGGTGAATGTCGCCGTAAGCGCCAGCAAGGCGACCGTTTCCATCAGCCGGGTTCTAGTTGTCATCCTGTTCATCCTCTCTTTTTTTCTTCAATCGGAGATACCGCGGCCCAAAAAACGGCCGGGTTGCCACAGCCTTTCAATTCGCCAAGCAGGGACAGGAACGCTACCGGTCCATCCTTGAAAATGATGCCCTTGTCCCAATAATCGGCCTTCATCCACAGGCCCCCCTTGTCGTCTAGGCCCATACTCAGGTCGACCGTGCTGACACCATGCCGACGAAGCTCCCCGATGACGACATGCTTGAACAAGCACTTGAACATGGCTGGGTCTTTCTCCAGGAACCGCTCCAGCAGAACCCATAGGCTATTTTTTTTCATCGTCTTCGTGCTGCGCGGCCTCGCCCCGGGGCGCCACTGTTGATCGTTTGGCATAACCCACGATCCGGCCACAATCAGAACAACGGATTCTAAGTTTGGGAGTTATTTCGAAATTGATGCTACCGCAGATACCGGGAAAGGCCTCATATCCGCAGGTCAAAACTTTGCCATGCGGACTCGTATCAAAAATCATGGTGAGTTTAGCCTTCCTGTTTTTCATCTCCCCTCCTCTTATCGGACATCGCCGCCCTCTCTAAATCTCGATAATCCCGCGCGGGTAATAACTCATATCGGGAATTTCTTCATATAAAAAACAAAATTTTCCCTTGAAAATGATCATGGCTTTTTCGCGTGCTTTGTCGAAGTCCTTTTCTTGAATTTTTGCCACACAATCTTTATCAAACGTTTTGCCCTCGATTGAATGAACGTGAATTTGCCCAAACGTAATATAAAAACTTCTCGCTCTCAATCCCACTATCTCATAGCCGAGATCGGAGAGAATCGATTTTAATTTAGGCCGACAGGAACCGATAAACCTGGCCTCCTCATAAAGCTCTCTTCCCCACTCCTCTATTTGCTCCCTGCTCATCATCCGCTTCTGCCGGATGAGGACGCGGATTCGCTGGCAGAGAGGACATGGTTTTATTGGGGATATTTCTTGGTCAAATTCAAAATCACACATAATGTGACCAGCCAAAATTTCCCTTTCCTCATCCCCCACCTCGACGAAGCTCATGTTCTCTCCCTTATCTCAAAGCCAAGATGAGAAAGAATATATTCCAATCTTCTTCCCAAAAGACTGTGATCTTTTCGATCTAATGAGTGCCACAAAAAATCAACCCATTCGTCAAAATCTAATCTATTCACCATCCGCTTCTGTTCGGCCTCCCCGCCGTGGGCGGAGATGAGAGAGCGGATTCGGTCGTGCAGTTTCCAGGTTTCTCCTATTGCGGCCGACGCCCACATCTCGTCAAACGAATCCAGCCGTTCTTGTTTAGTCATGCGGCACCTCCTTCGGCTTTATCTCCGGCCAAGCGTCCAAAAATTCAGCCATTTGATGTCTTGTTTTAAAAACTAACTGAATAAAATCATCCCTCATTGATAAATAATTTATTGCATCTTGAATAACAGACCACTCGTCAGGATTTTTGGCTCCTATAAGATGTTCCCGTAAAATATCAATTGCAATAGTCATCTCGGCACCTCCTTATCCGGCTCGGTTATGATGATGCCGAGGGAGCGGATTTGATTAATTAAAAATTTAATCGCTCCATCTTTTTCAATGGCTTCTTGCCAAAGTTCATCAATCCAATTTTCAATATCTTTTTTGCTCACACTCGGCCAGTCGGGAAGGGGACAGGAGGGGTGAATTTTATCAAAATCCATGTCATCAAGTACCGCTTTTAATTCCCAGCACCATCGACCTGGGCCACGCGAAGGACACAAAAAACAATTTTGCCATTTATTTGCTTTCACCCTCCCCCTCCTCGGCCATCGGCCCCGTTTTTTCCTGTTCCTCAAATGCCGTCCGTAGCGGCCCCCCTGGTAATTCCCGCCAGTCCTTCGCATCGCTATCCATGATTTTCTTCAACAGATCGGCGCACTTTTGGTGAGCATAGAGCATCTCCGCAATGCCTTTGATCTTGAATGATTGGACGGGCTGCCCCATCAAGATTTCCACCAGGAAGGGCTTGCCGCAGACCGCACACTTGCCCAAGCTTCCTCCCGGGCCAGGCATGCCCCAGTATTTCATTGTCTCACCCTCCCCGCCCGGATCTCGGCCAGTTTTTTCCGCCAGCGGTCAGCCCGCTGCTCGACATTCACGGCATACTCGAGGCTCGTCGTCTGCCCGCCGATCATGTGACTGATCAGCTTCTGCGCCTCGCCTGGGCCCCAGCGGTAGGCCGTCAAGGTCAAGAGCCAGGAGTCCTTCTCGATCGGCTGGAACGTGCGTCGCTGTTCAATTAACTCCTCGATGGCGATCTCGACGTTAGCGGCCGGATCGAAGGCAAGCTCCTCGGTGAATTTATCGGCCATCCCGATTCTTGCCAGGTGTTTCCTGTACGTTGTCCCCACAACCTGCATGAGACCCAAGGCGCCCGTCGATGACCTTGCCCGCGGGTCGAATCCATCCGTCTCCCGCTCTCCGACCGCCAGCACCCTGGCTTCATCCAATCCGTAGGCCGGGCCATAGGCGATACATTTCCGGCGAATGACCCTCGCCGTCTCGACCGCCTTTGGCAAGCTGATTTTATTTCGCGAATCCGTTGCCAAGATCGAAGCCACATCGAGCGCGGCACGGAGCTCCCGTTCGGCCCCGGCATTGTCATCCATCATGCCGCTGACGTTCATGGTGAGTGCCGCCAGGTCTGCTTTCAAATCCGCGTATCGCCACTGATTCCCGAAATAAATAATTCCGGCGATACCGGCCGCTCCGATCAATGAGGCGACAATCCTCGTGATTGCCTGCCGCCATTTTAGCGGAGAGACGCCTTTAAGATAACGAACAAGTTGCCCCCATGGCGTCCGTCGCCCCTCTCCCTCTGATTCAAATTTGATGGGATCGCCCATGACTAGAAAATCCGCTCGTTCGTAATCATTTTTCATTCCTCCTTTTTTTGTCCTATGTCGAGAAAAAATTGTTTCGCCGACAACAACCGCTGTTCCGGCGCCTTCCTCTCCCGGACCGCCACCAGCTTATAGGTGTCGATAAAGGCCCGTCGATCAGCGGCCTCATTCACCTCCGCCCGGCCGAAATGCTGTTCCCTGCCCCAGGCCGTCCTGATAACCTTGCGGACGAGCTGATCGTCCTCGTTCTCTGGCCCCTCCTCCTCCATGCGGTGCCGGGTGAACTTCGGGTCTTTCGCCTGCCCCCAGGCTTCGATCGCCTTGAGCTCGAGAGAACCGAAGACGGCCGCCCGGAGCTCACCGACGGTCGGAAAGCGGGGGTCCTTTCGGGTGGCAATCATAAAACTCACGGCCTGGATTAGGGCGTCCTCGTTAACGTCATTCAAAAAATCCCAATATAGATCGACCACCTCCTTCGTCAATTTGACGGTCGGGAAAGCCCGCTCGAGGCGTCTCATAAGTTGTGCGAAAACCACGTCCTCTATCATTTTATTTTTTCCTCCTTTTCCCGTTTTTCTTTCAGCCATTCGTAGGCCGCCGAAGGGCCATGCTTCCGCGCGGCATGGAGTTTCAGCTGATCGAACTTCTCGCGGAATTTCGGCATGGACAGGATATTGCCTCGCCAGAAGGCGTCCTCCTGGCACCACCTTAACAGCCACAGCGCCTGTTCAAAGGTATAGCCGTCAAGCGCCACAATCCGCCACGCCTCCCTCTCCCACGCCTCGCGCCTCCGCTCCGTCAGGTTCCTCAGCGTCCTGCTTCTTGGATCGTTCCGTTCCATGAGGATGATAAGCTCCGCGACTAATCGCCGGGCATTATTGGAGGGCTTGATCTGCTCCTCCGTGAGGACGTTCTTATGTTCTTGAATAAAAGACAGAGACAGATACTGAGACTTATACTTATACAGAGACGTAGCCGCGGTAACCGCTTTAGGAGAAGCGGTATCCGCTTTTGTTGAAGCAGTCACCGCTCTTTTGTAACCTGGGGCCAGACAATATTCCTCCCAATTGATAATATAGAGAGTGCCGTTTTCCTTTCTCTCAAGTTTTTTTATGTCCTCCCTGAGACATTTATCGATAGTCCTCTGGACGAGCTCGGGTTCGGCCTGTAGCATCCCGGCAAGCTGATAAAGCGGATAAGGGATTGTCTCGCTGGCCCTGATGTAGCCGTCGTCCTGCGAGGCTAGGGCCAACAGGTCGATAAAGATTGCCCGCTCGTCATGCTTGAGTTCATGGCGGGTCGAACCCCAGAGCCACTTCTTGACCCACAACGGGATCCAATCGTATGAGCGCCCTCTTTTCAAGGTGCCCTCCTGGTGTATTTCATAAATTCCCGTGTTTCATTCGGTTATCTCGACGGACGTCACGGTGATCTCGCCGACCTTCTTATAGGGCTCTTTGATCTCGGCCGGGATGTTGAAAGTGGTCTGCCCTCGCTTCCTCGATACAATCTCGATATCGTTCATCAGGGCATTCCGGCCGAAAAACCTCCCCGGCTTTTTCTCGGTTCCGATTAATTCGGCCTTGATCTTGTCTCCCTTTTTGCCCTGCTCCTCAAGATGGAGCATGAGTTTGAGTTCCCAATAATCGTCATCCGTGAGCTCCGTCCAATCGGCGCCCTTCACCTTGAGTTGCGGGCAGAGGTGATCGAATGGGCAAAGGCCGCAGATCGAGGCATCGTGGGGAATGGGCGCGGGATAGGTGCCGGCCGCAACATGGGCGTTGATAGCCTCCGCCCTTCGAGTATCAGCCTCGGCCAGGTCGTAATCGATCGCCATGGGCAGTATCTTGGGTTTCCTCCCGGCCGTCGTCAAAGCCAAAATCCCCCCCTCGATATTCGTCATAAATTGGTAGCAGTTTAATTGGGAGGGGATTTTTCGAAGCCACCACTTCCGGCTCCGTTTCAGGTCGTCGACCGTTCTGATCTGATCAAAAAACATGGGGTTGATATATTTGGTCTCCTGCGGGAAAAGCGCCTTGGTGCGCGGACGGCGGAGCTTGCCGTCGATCTTGCCGCTAATCTCGAATTGCGGCCAGGTGAAACGGGCTTGGCCCTCCACGACCTCAAAACCCGCTCGCTCGAGTTTGTGTTTCAACTCCCGCTCCTGCCGCTTGCCCTCTTGCACTTTATAAAGACCGGCGATATCGATCGGTTTTCGCTCCCGCCAGTTGAGTCTCGCGTAGACAAGCATTCGCTGGCAGGGATGGCCGATTTCCGACGCCCAATTTGAGGCCGAATGATCGATCGGCTCGCTGGGGTCTCGCTCCTCGTCAAGCCTAGTCTGCTCGTCAAGCTTCGCTTCGATTTCGACCGTCAATTCCGCCAGCCCCTCCGGGAACCGCTGCTCCGCGGCCGGGGAGGCGCCGGGCCGGGCCGGCTCCGTCATATCTTCAAATAATTCTTGCGGCGTGCTCATCGGGGTCATTCCTTTTTCAGCCCGAGCTCCGCGTCCTCTTCCTCGGCCGACTCTTTGAGCGCAAAGGCCTCGTCCTCGGGCAACGGCGAAGGCAGAGTTTCCCGCCTATGCTCGACAGGCCCGGAAAGCGGTCTGGTAGAAGTGCCGGGCATCACCAGGCTGAGCATAATATTTTCCTGCGTATCCCGACCAAGCTCATGTCGATATCCGTAGACCGTGATGGACACCTCGGCGAAGGCCTCCTCCTTATCCTTACCGTACACCTTGTGATAAACGAATTCCGGCTGGACCTGAGAAACAGCGATGGCCGGATGGTCTTTGAGCGCGTTGCGGGCGCAGATGGTCTGCGCTATCCGATCACCGAATCGCTGCCGTTGTAGGTGCTCGTCAATGACTTCTTGAATGGCCGAGTCATCAATGTTGATCCAATATCCGATCGTCTCGTCGATGGGCTTGAAAATCCATCGACCAGCGGTCGCCCCTTCGGGCTGGACATCCTTGGTGCCCAGCCGAGCGGCGTCGGGGTGGGCGAGTTTGTTGGTCATCTTCCCCATCTCCCACACCTTTCTCCTGGCCTTCGCTTGGATGGATTGCAGGAAATAAGTGTAGGGGTTGTAATAGAGGGTCTTGTCGATCACGACTACGTTTCCCACCGGCGTCATTCCCAAGGCGACTTTGCGGATAATCACGCTTTCGATCGCCCGGGTGACCGCGTTTCTTTCCACATATGGATTTGAAACCTCCCGGCCCCCGAACGACACGCAGGGCGGAGTCAACACCGATACCGACGCCACCTTATTCAACACCGAGTAACCCGGCATGGTGATCCCCCATCGATCGCCAGCCTTCCCTCCGCCCGGCACCTTGTAGAGATGGCCGGCACGCTCGAATAGCCGGATCGAAGCGGCAAACGGTTTGAGCAGTTTGCCGTCAGGCCCGACAGCAAACCACACTTTCCCAAAATCGGCGGCTGTCGATGTTTTCGTCTCGCCCACTGTGTGCTCGGCGATGGACTGAGCAGCCGGAGGCCTAGATTCGACCGGACCCGGCCCCGGCTCTTTTTTTGTATCAATCATTTTTTTTCTCCCTCTTGACAATCATCCGGCCGGAACCTACCTTGTGGATAGCACGCCTCTTCGGCCCCCCCGGGGCCCGCTCCGACCTTGATCTCCCAACTCGAGACAAAAAGGCCGGGGCCTTTTTGTTCCTCGACTTCTTGATTTTAAAATCTGATCTTCCCCTGATTCTCACCCCCTTCACTTTAGCCACAAAGTCGGCTAGCGCCTGCAGGTTGATTGAGAAAATATTTATCGCTCCGCGCTCAAACCGCTCTTGGGCTTTTTGATGATTATATCGGCAGAATGTCTGCCAAGGCCGTTTTGGGATAAATGATTTTCGGCAAAAAATAAAGCGGCACTTCGGCCTGGCCGATGCCATAACTTTATTTCGGAGCCGGAGTCCGCGTCTCGAGCGGGCGGACTTCTCGATGGAGGGCGGTCATCACAAGCTGTCTGATCATGCTCGACACCGACCGGCCCTCCTGCCTTGCCTGCGTCTCCAACCTGGCCCTCAGCGAGGGCTCAAGGGTGAATGTTATGGTGGAGCTTTTGGGCTCCCCGATTTTCTGCCTCATTCCACGCCTCCTTTATCTGGCAATCTATTATAAAATAAGATAGATTAGCATAAAAATCAACCCAAAAAGCGTAACCCCTTTAATTTAAGAAACTTACGGAGTTGATTATTTTCCATAAATTGTCTGTAGAGTCTTGACAATACTAATGGATATACTTATTATATAAGCAGCTACCGGGCGTAGCAATTGATCTTTGAAAAAAGCCTGACGGGCCCCAAGGCAGAGGGGACGGACGGAACGGCTAAGGCCAGGTCTGATCGTCAGGCGCAGAAAGAATGTGGTGAGTAGGGACGGCGGATGACGCTGTCCGGCTGACGGTCTCGGCGGATTCGGGATATTCCCGACAGCCTAAGGAGACCGAACAGACGTCGGGGCAGCGGTAAAAATTTGCCAGGTACCGAAAATCATTCACCAGCACAACAAACCTCCAAAACCTCCGAATGGGCAGATCACGGTCAGCGCCTACTGGCCGCTGCCCGCTCTCGCCTTGCTCTGACGGCGCAATAAAAGGGGCCGGTTTAGGTAGCCGGTGCGAGAGGGCGCCAATAAAAATTTTTAAGGAGGTTCAGGATGGCAAAATCGATGAGCGTACACGAGGCGGTGGTGCTGTATATAAAAAAGCATCCACACACGAAGAATGTCAAGAAGGAACTTGTCCGGCTGTTCAACCCGAAATCAGGGTCGCTGATTGCCCTCATGAGCGACGGCGAAATCCTGCGGAAGACACTCTTAGGAGAATGGAAGTTGTGGCGGCGCTACAAAAAAGAATGGGCATTTACACAGGCAGAAATGACGACCCGATTTTTCCAGTTCTATCACGACAAACAGGGCTTCATCAGTAGTGCCGGAATCCGTCAACCTTCACTCCATACGATGGAACGATGGGCGATGGATGGCGTAGCCAAGGCAACGGACGGCTGCCGGGTTGAACCCGATGGCCAATGTCCGCACGGTTTCCAATCCTGGCTGATCACGGCCGGGATAATCTGAAAGCCGAAACAGGCCCCCGCCGGGGCCTGTCGCTGCGCGATGACAACGCGCAGCCCGATGAGGCAAGTCAAATTTTCGAAGGAGGTTTTCAATGGTCAAAAAAATGTACACAGATGGCTTTGCGCGGGGCGTGGATCACGAACGGCGGGGCATCCCGGTGCTGGCGGTCGGCCCCAAAGATTTTTGCAGGGGTTACATGGATGGGCGGATGCGAGAACGGGGGAAAAAAGAGTGTCCTGCCCGGGCCGGCGACCCACAGGAATTTTCCTGCAGCCGGGACGACGTGTTTTGTCCTTATGCCGCAATGCCAATAATGGCCGAACGGTTTGAGCGGCCCGATTGCCAACTCGCAGATTGGGAGAATTTGGATATCGGAAGGCATGAGGATCGGCTCTGGTACAGGAAGGAACAGCGGCGAATCAGGAGATCATCATGAACGAGACAAAGCCGAAACTTACGCTGATCGGACAGGACGGCAACGCCTTCGTGGTCTTGGGCCTGGCATCTAGGGCGGCCAAGAAAGCCGGCTGGTCGAAGGAAAGGCTGGACGAATTTATGAAGAAGGCGATGTCCGGCGATTACGACAATTTGCTCGGGACGTGCACGGAGTATTTCGACGTCCACTAAAAGCCGAAACCGGGCTCCGGCCCGGTTATCGTGGCTTGACCGACCACGATCTGACGAGGCGGGTCAAAATTTTTTCAGGAGGTTTTCGAATGAAACTCATTAAATGGATCGGTTCTTTTTTCCGTTCTTTGTTCAAATGCAAACTCAAGGCCACAGAATGGACGCCCAAGATCAAGAAACTTGTGGCTATTCCGGCCAAAACATTCGACCGGAGAAACGCAAAGGAAACTCGCTCCCTGCTCCTAAAACTTCGGGAAGGGATGCTGCTCTTTACGAGAGATGGATCCTGCCTGACCGTCATCAAGACAAGGTTGCGGCACAAAAAAGTCGTTTTTGCAAGGCAGGAAAATGGGCGGATCGTCAAACTGGTCATGGCGGCTTTTGAGCGTCGATATGTTGATACCGAACCGCTTTGTTAAAGGGAGAAGACGTTCAGGAAGGAGGGGATGATGGCGAATATGAGTTATTGTCGGTTCCAGAATACGCTCCTAGACTTGAATGCGTGCCGGTCGGCGCTGGAGAACGCCGAGGTGAGCGATTCCAAAGAGGAAATGCGGGCAGCAAAGACGCTGATCGAGGTTTGTCTCGGGATCGCCGACGATTACAAAAACTGGACTTATTCCCAGCTTCAACCAACGAAAGAAGAAGACGAGGAGGAAGGCTGAAAGCCGAAACCGAGGACCACGGGGCCTCGGTCGTTGTAGCCCGACCGTCTACAACCTGATGAGGCAAGGTCAAATCTTTCAGGAGGAGGTTTTCGATGAAGGTATTAGTTTCCACAAAGGAGACGCAAGGCGATTGGGGCAGACGGGACTTCTGTTGTGTACCCGAAGGCGAACTGGTGACATTCGCAATGGAGTGCGACAGCGACGACCGCTGGGACGGTCGGTGCGGCTGCCGACGCTCGATGGTCGGGATGGAATGCCTGAGGGCGACGACCTCATTTAAGATTGAAGACCAGCCCGACATGACACCCGGCGAATTTCTCTCCGAAGTCCGTAAGTCGTTTAAAAAAGCCGGATGGGCGAAATATCACACGCCCGAGGAAGCGACGGCCATTATCCGCGAAGATGCGCAAAGGCTCACCCGCCTGGCCTGTCTCTATCCGACCGGCACAGTGCTCGGCAAGCGGGGAAGTCGGATATTCGTCAGAAAAAATGCGGCAACCGAGGCGTTTCGTGTCCTGACCAATAAGATGTTTGGGGGCTGAGAGATGAAAAAGCTCCGATTGAAAGCGCAGCAGCGAGAATTATTGCGCCAGGTGGACGCCAAAGCGAGGACGGATCGGGCGGCCAGGCGGGTCAGAAGTCTTGAAGCCAAGGAAGCCCGCATAGAGCGGGAACGAAAGGAAAGGGAGGCCGGCGGCCAGCTGAACAGCATTGGGATCCGGCGATTGAGTTACTGCGGTTATTGCGGCGAACCGGTTGGCCTTGATGACATCAAGCTGCGGGAAGGGCGGGCTTTCCATACCGGCTGTCTAAAAAAGCTCTTGGCTTTTTAAAAGGAAAAAAGACATGGAAGCCAAAGATCACATCAGGACGACGGCTCTAATCCTGGCTCACATAACAATGCTCGCCAAGGGCCTTTCATTTCTCGAAGAGGACGCTGGGACATTTTCGGCCGGGTTCGCGTCGGGAATAACCTATTTTATCTCCGCAGCTTTAACGGCCGTCGATCTCTCCAAGCGGGATGGACATGATCTGACCCTCGAATCTTTCACCAAAAGAATCAATGAGATGGTACTCGAAAAATTCAAATCGGATTCCTCCGAGATTACGTCCGCGCATTTCGACGAGATGTTAGATCAGATCGTCCGTAACTTGTATTCCTGGCGGCGCTGGAAGGCGACGGGATTGCTTAATCCGTTAATCAAATCAACTGTCCGGACTTACGAGCACGCCTTGAGGGAATCCGAAAAACGCGTCCTTTCCAAATGAAGCCGAAACCGGGCCATCAGCGGCCCGGTCCGCTAGGATTGACCTCCTGGCGCTGATGAAAGGCAGGTCAAATTTCAATGAGGAGGTTTTCAAATGCGTTCGAGATCCAAAAACGGGACCGGAGCCAGGGCCGCAAAGATCGCCAGCCTGGTCGCCGCTCTGCGGCGCGAGCCGGACGGGCCTGGCCGGGACAGGATCGAGGCTAAACTCAGCACCGCTTTCGGACGGCTACGGAACTTGAGGCTGAAATCATGAACAACGAATCCATCGGGCGCCGGCCGAGAGGCCGGCCCAAGACGAATGACTGTAGCCGGTTTAAACGAATCATTGTTGAGCGGATCAAGGCCCATGATCAACGAGTGGCAGAGAAGATCAAGATGGCAGCCGGGCGATATCGGTATGTGGAGATCCCGGCCGAACTTGGTCTTTTTCTTCGCCAACTTGCCGACCATGTCATCCATGGCGGGATGTTGCCGGAACCGCCGAGCGAAGATGCTCACGGGATGCTGAATGATCTTATCGTCAATTGCCGGAATGTGGTGAGGTGAGGCGGGTCTGGCCCGCCTCCTGCCCGAGCCTCCGCGCTGAGGCGGAAAAGCGGAGCCCCCGCGGCGGGGACTTGCCGGGGAGCCAATGAAGGAGGTCAAGGAAATGGGACAATATTGGTATGTGGTCAATCTTGACAAGCGGGAATTCATCAACCCGCACGACCTTGGGTCCGGGCTTAAATTGTCGGAACAGCTTTCGGCTTATCCGGGCCCGGGGGCGGCGCTCATCGTTCTCTGCGCGGCCATGCCGGAGCCGAGAGGCGGCGGCGATCTGGACATGGACAAGAATTGGCACGGGCCGGAGCGCACGTTTCTCGAGCACAACACCTGCCCAGGCCCCATGCCCGAGGAGTATCCAGAGATTGCCAGGCGGACCATCGGGCGCTGGGCCGGTGATCGGATTGCCGTAGTCGGCGACTATGCTGAGCGAAGCGATCTTCCTGACGTTTTCCAGGCCGAGAATATCTGCGGAATGTGCGGAGAAAGAACGTGGCCAAATATCTCGGCCGACGTCGCAGCGGTTATCGAGCATGAGCTTGGTGGCAAATTTACGGGTGATGGCTGGCGACGTTGGGAGGAGAAAAAGCTCCCGGCCAAGGAATCGAAGGAACCGTCAAAGCTATTGACGGCGGCGAAAGGATGTCTCGGCTATCTCGAAGCGCTTCCCAAGGGCTGCCGGCCTGATCAAAAATGGCTGGTGCCGCTGCGGGAGGCAATTCAGGAAGAAGAAGTCCAGCAAGCCACCGGAGCGAAGAAGTGATCGACTTCCACTTTCTCGGCCGAGAAGCAGCGCCACAAGTCTACGCAGCCGAGCAAAAAACCATCAACACCTTCGAGATCGCGGCTCTGGCCTTGGGGAAGCAGTTGGGACACGAGAAAAAGGATTTTTGGACGAAGACGTTGCCCACGGCACTATTTGTGTTCCTCGATTCTTGGGACAGGAATGCGGTGAGAGAAGCCTGTGAAGCTATCTTGAAGATGCACAAATTCACGCGAGACAAATGACCAGGAGGGCGGGGCCCCGCGGCCCCGTCTTCAGCCCGACCCAAAGCCCCGAGCCAGAAAGGGGGGGTCCGAAAGGACTTGGCGGGGAGGCGCGGTAAAGGAGGTTTTAAATGAACGGTTTAATTGCCCACGGGGATACTATCTACACCACCGAGGAAAGGGTGAGAGCGGTGTCCGCGGTTCCTTTCACGGCATCGTGGCGCCCCATCCATCACGCCGTAATCCTTGACACGATCGGTGCCGCCTGCGAAAAGCAGAGCCTAGTGCCCCTCAAGCGGACTTATTCGCTCTCGGCCAACGGCCACAAAATGTTTGGCCTTTGGGATTTCGGCAAGCGTTACGGCTTCGAGAGCAGCTTCGCGCTGGGGATCCGAAATTCGATGGACAAGTCGATGGCTGTCGGTCTGGCCGTAGGAATGCGGGTCTTCGTCTGCGACAACCTGGCTTTCAGCGGCGACGTGGTCCTGTTCCGTAAACATTCGGGACTCCTGACAAGCGATGAACTCTATGCGTTATCTTGCGAGGCGATCGAAAAGACGATCCCTCGCTTCGATGCCTTGGGCGCATGGGAGGCAGGGCTGACGGATTACAGCCTCCATCCGGCGAAATTTTCCTATCTCACCCTGACCGCCGTCGCGCTCGGGATTATCCCCGGCTCCTCGATCCGTGATTTTATCCAGCTCCGCGAGACAGTCTATCCCCAATCCAATCTGCGAGCGTTTCACGGCGCCGCCACTGATTTTCTGACCCACGCCCAGACGTCACTTATCGGACAGTTCGACAAACAGCGCAAACTCGTCGATCTCTGCAACGCGGCGATCAGGCTCCGCGACGATCCCTGCATCAACATCAATGATTTTGTCGAAAGCATTAAGAGCGGCGAACCTGGCGACGCCTACGACGCCTGATAGATCAGGAGGATTCTAGCCGAAAAGAAAAGGCCCGTTTGCGGGAAAGGCCCGCAGCGGGCCTTTTTTTTTGCCCCTACAGCCCCTGAGAGCCCGCTCTTGACCCTCTCCACAGGCCCCGCCAGTAAATGCACCAGGCGCGTTTGTAGGCCCATCCTGAGGGTCCTCGTTGGCTACCAGAGAGGCAAAAGGAGCCGCACGGACGAAATTCCGCGTTTCAATCAGAAAAAGCCCGCCTCACGTCCACACCGTAGACTTCGAGAGCGGTACGCCAAAACATATCGAGACTCAATTGTTGGATTGCGGAGAGGGGTTCATCAAAGCTGATCTCACGCGGAAGATATTCGATCGACACAAACCGGCCTTCGTCAAGGTAGCGTTCAAAAAGACGGATGACGGCGATGGTCTCCTCGATATTCCCGGAGCAGCCGCCGAATTTATCACAAGTCCCGGCCCGTTCGGGCGGGACGTGATTCCAGGTCGCCGTGTCGACGCCGTCGGTTGAATAGCCGAATGGCCTCGTCACCGACAGCCCGGCCAACCATTCCGCCAGCGGTTTTCCATCGGGCTGATGATCGACAAGTCCTATGCCGTGAATGACCAGCGAGACGAAACGATTGTCGGGATAGTATCCGTCCTCGCTCGAGACGCAGCCGATGATTTTGTGAGCCGTGTTGCAGCAACCTGAAAAAAGGACGGGCCGAGGTTGGCCGAGAGAGACGAGATAATCGACTCGCTTGCCCGCCCAAGTCAAGGCCCACGTACAGGAGCCTACCAGATCGTCGTCGGCCGGATGGCGGAGTTCATTCCCAAGCCCGATCAAATTCCCCTCGAGGCCGCCGATATCCTCGATCACTCTATTGACGGCCGTCTTCCAGTATTCAAAGGCCACGGCCGATTCATCCTGCCAGCCGTAGACGCCGTTCACGTTTTTTCGCCAAAAATCCCATTCCGAATTCCATCCACACTGATCCGCCATGTCGATCAGGAGACCGACCTCATGGCGCCCCAGCGCGACGGCCAGGCGCCTCAAGTTTTCATCATATTTCGGATTGGGCCGATCAAGATTGAATCGTCCATCCGCCTCCTGCAGATAGGGGAGGATACAATCCAGGCCGTCAAGCCAGCCGGGATAAAAAATCCGCATATATTTCACGCCTGCCTCTCCGACCTTGTGAGAACCGTCCTCAGTCTGCTCATCAGTCATGCGATGAATTTTGCTTTGCCCGTCCAGCCAGGCCAGGATCAGCAGGGGCCGAGGAAGAGGATTCCGAGCGTGCCGGAGACAATAAAAATCCGTGGGCTTCTCGTAGAACGGAACTTCATGGATCGATGGACAGCCGGCGCCGGCTAATTCGCCCGTATCGGTACAGACCTTGACCCGACCGGCGGGATGAACGAAGCAGGGATCCTTAGGCTCCTTCCCGGCCTCGAATTTTATGATGACGCGTTCCGGACAGTTTTCCGTCGGAAGAAGATGAGAGGCAGAGCAGACGACAACATCGACCCAGATCGGTTTGGGCGGGGGGCAGCCAAAACAAAATAGCAAAAGAATAGTGATCGTAATGGCCGCGGATAGTTCGGGCTTATTCCATCTTTTTATTTCCATCATTTCCTCGTCTTCTTTGTTTCCTATCAGACCGTCAGGTAGCCGAATACATCCACGGCCCAGGTTTCCGTGGTGGCATCGGAGCCGATTTCAACGCTGATTTTGAACACCTGACCGGCCGTGCAGATGGGCAGGGCGCTGTCCTCCACGCTGTCGCGGATGAACTTATCCACGGCCGCCACCGTATAGGTGATGCTGTTTAGATAATCGTCGTAGGTCGCGGCGTTGCAGCCGAAGGACGCGACGGCCTGGACGGCCTTGGCGCCTACCACGAAGGCCGTCACCCGGATGTGCACGAACACCGGGATGAACTTGTAGCCGGGCGGCACCGTGTAAAGACTGGTGATGGCTACCGCCTTGGCATTGATTCCTGCAATGGTAGCGACCAGCGTTGGCGCGTACTGTTTTAAATTCATCTTATCCTCCTCTATCAATAAGCGGTGATGAACACCACGTCGTCGTCGTTCACCAGCACTTCGTCGTTATTACAGACGATGTTCAGGCTTTTAAACTGCCCATCGGAAAACAGCGGGTCGGCATATTTGCTGCGCGTTTCTTGCAGCGTTTCCTCCACGGCCGCGGCGCCGCGGTGGTAGAGGCGGTCGTCGTCGCTGTCGGAAAATAGCATCCCGGGCTGAATACTGGCCGGTACGCCGGCCCCCCGGAAATTATTTTTCAGCCGATTCGCTTCCTGATAACTTAGAATGTCGCCCGAGATAAAATCCAGGCCGTCAATGAGTGGCATGGGATCCTCCTATTAGGTGCCGCTCCCCAACACGTTTTCATCTACGAGTATTTTGCCGGGTTCGCCGTCGGCGAACTTCCCGGTCACTTCGTTGCACAGATAGCCATACATCCGGTCGGTGTCGCTTGCGGCGGCCCAGGTCGCGGCCAGGGCGCCCTCGTCTCCCAAGATAAAATACTGGCGCAACAGCCACTGGAAGTCAATGGCCGTGATCGTAATGGCCCCGCCCAGCAAATCCGTGCTCATGCGCTCGATATAATAATAGCGGCCGGGTTGACCAACGCCCAATTTGTCCAAACCGAAAAGGTCTTGGAAACGGAAGTTGCCGAAAATTTCCAGTTCGTCGATATAATGAATGCCGACCGGGAAGGTAAGTTTTTGATCACCATAACCGTATTTGAGCAGATAATCCTGCATCAACTGATCGAGCATACTTTCCAACGTTATCCAAGGAAAAACGGTCGGCGAAGTGCCGGGCTCGATCACAGCCTGTAGGTCATCAATGCTACTTTGGCGCTGTTGTTGTTTAGCCAATTTGCAAAGACCAGGGGCCAGCTGGAGATCGGCCAACACCCGCAGGCTGTTCACCGCGGAGCGTAAACTGAAGGCCTGCCCAGCAGGTTCCAAGGCATCAATCTGATCGAACAGCCGCATGGAATTGGCAAAGCTCGAAATATCTTTTTTGCCGACGACGAACTGGCCTGATTTTTCCTGATAGAGTTTGCACCCGAAGCTGAATAGTAATTCCTGCAGACCACTGTCCGCGCCTTGAAAACTGGCGGCAGCCCATCGCCCGGCTTCGCCCCAGCCGAGCGTGTCGTAGATGGCGGCCAAGTCTATGAATTTATCGAGCCGGAAGAATTCAATCGGGATCTCCGCAATAAGGGCCAGATAAAAAAGCAAAATATAAATCGGATTTTGCACGTAATCGTTGGCGCTATTCCACGGTTCAAACATATAACCTTCGGCATTGAAAGTGATTTTATTGCTCCCCTGGTCGCCGGCGAACTGGATGAGCGTGCGCCCTTGGACGTCATAAAACACCTCGTAACTCCCGCCGCCCACTAATACCCCGTCCGAATAGACGGCGAGTACGGCATGAAGACTCCCGCGAGCGGCCAGATACGTGAAGGTGGTGATGTCCACGTAGAGCGCCGTAACGGCGCCGGGCGCGTCGCCGGTGTCGTGTACATTATAGCCGAGTACTTCGGGCATCGGCTGGCCGAGCGCCTGCTCGTGAGCGTTCGGATACTCGACTTTAGTGACAAAATAGCGAGGCACTTGGACTTTGAAATATTGAGTCGAAACATCCCGCAGAATAAAGTTGAACGCGGTGCCTTTCCGGCTGTAATCATCCACCACCAGGCGTGTCTGCGCTACCTTGAGCCCGTGCGGTTCCTCGGCCCAGGCCAGCCACACTTCGCACTCGGCGTTCTTGAGCACATATTCGTCCAATAGTTTGCTGAATTCCTTGTCGGTATTAGCCATCTCCACGGTCATTTCCGCAATATTGGGCATCCCCGTGAGATCGTCCATGCCGCGATCCAGACTGCCGATGCTCAAGATGCGGCCGTCATAAAATACGTCAGGCGCGCAGGTGTCGATGGGTGCGTAATATTTAGTGATATAGGTACCGTCCCGCTTTCGGAATCGCCATCTCGTCAGCGTGATGGGCCGGCGTCGCGTCAAGGGCTCGCCCACCTGCAGGGCCATGCGGGCACCGGCGTACATCCGACCATCACTGGTACACCAAAAATCGCCGGCATAGCTATTGACGGTCGGCACCACGCCATCACAGTTGACGCCTACCTTCTGCAGCCGAACGGCATAGGTACCGCGTATCATGGCCGGGGTGGCGGCGATGGTGATCTGCGAATTGCTGTCGATCGTGAAGTGGCCCAAAGTGCGTTGCAACGTATAGGTACCCTGGCCCTGCAGCCCTTCCAGATAAATAAAGTCCACGGCGTCAAGGAACCCGCCCCCTGGCACGTCGCCGGGGCCGATCGCGGCCACCTCGGCATCTGTGTTGTCGAAGCCCAGCCCCGCCAGTACCAGAGTGTCGCCGCCCGCTTCGTGCACCCAGACCCGGCTCAGACTGTTCACGACGCAGTTGACCATGTAGCAGCGGAGATATTCTATTCGACAGCCGGCCCGGAACACGTCGCCCGGGAGCCGGCCCGGGACAAAACTCTCAAGGTAGATATGGAACCCATTGCGGAACATCCCAGGTTGGCCGTGATGCGCTCCCCAGCCGACTCCGAGTTCATAGCACGACTTCTCCGTCACTATGCTCGCCGGGAGGCTGGCGACCGTTATGGTGGGGACGGGATAGGGCCAGTAGCCGTCGACCGGGAAGCCGCTCCAATTATTTGCGCCGTCATACATGCGGCCGCTCACCAGGGCCGGCTCCCAGACGTCGACGGCATGGACGACGTCATTCACCTGGCCGAGCCGCAGTTTGAACGAAGTCAAACTCCCACCGCCCCAATCGTTCTGAGCTACGCAGAGGTTCAGGCACGCTGCATAGGCGAAGATGTGATCCGCGCTGGCAGTGGAGAAGGCCGAGTCTTTCGGTTTGAAAAGCGCGTCCCAGCGGTTGAGGCAGCCGACCCCGCCGGGGAGTTCTTCTTGATGGCCGAGCGAGCAGTAGCCGTAGTGGCCGATGCCCCATTGTGCGGCGGTGGTAAAGTCCGTCGCGTCCAGCGCTTCCAGGGTGGCGCTGTAAAATTCGTACCATTCGCGGAAGGGAATCATGCCGATAACCTGACCCAAAAAGCATTTATGACAGAGACTAATGTTGGCGACCCGGGAAAATTCGCAGGCAGAGCACCATAAGCGAAGGCCGCCCAAAGACCTATGGTGGCCACAACGGTCGGATCAAAAAATCCCACTATAGAAATTGTCCCCCCTCCTTGGGAGCACACCATCGAAGTGTTCGCACTGAATACGATGACAAGCCAGTAGAGCGCCGGCCCGACAAGCGCCTGATTTATCGTCAGCGTTTTGAGCCCCGTGGGCGCGGCGGTGCTGATCGTCCCGGCGTCCAAGACCAGGGAGGCCGGATAAATATTCCCGCCGTCAGTATAGATCCCGATTCGCGCATTCCCCGCGACGGCGGTGTTCAACCTGCAGGCGATTCGATCGAGCGTGATATTCTTCGGACAGCTAAAGGGGACTGCGTAAAGCTGGTCTTTGGTCATGGTGCCAGTCGTCGTCCCAGGTGCAAAAGTGGGCGCATACCAACTCACATAATTAGTGGCGCCCCAGTGCCGCCAGTATTCCAGCGGCGTCCCTCCGGAGAGCGGGTTAAGCGCGCCCATGAGGTCTCCGGGCTGAAGGGTGTCCCATTCGGGTTCGTCAGAAACCGCCCCCGTCCCCACCTGCCTCAAGAATTTCCGGGTCGCCGTTATGTTGCCGGCTTTCCTTTTCCAAGCCGGGGCGGCCCCTGCCACGATAACGTCGCCAAGTACCGGAGAGGCCGGCGTGCTGTCGGCATGCATCGCAGATAAAAGATTATGAGCGGCGCCGGGTCCAGCCGAGCCCCGAAGTTGCATGAGAAGGAAGTTTATCCGGGTCACCTCCTGGCGTAGTTGCTTGATCTCGTCGGCGGTATTCACAGCAGGGTGATCCCCTTGTTTAGAACGCGAAGCCTCAGGCTCCAGTCCCGCAATTCCTCTGTCGGGCCGGCTACGATCTGCTGGGCAAAGGCTTCTTCGTTTTCCAAAAAAACATAATAGACATGGGGCAAAGTGTCCCGCGGCATAAATACGAATGTCCCGCCAGCGGCGGCCACCGCTTCGATAAACGTTTGTAGTTCATCGACTTGGGCGGCGCTGCTTAAATTCCGAATCCTTATCTCGAATCTCCCGGATTTCCCGAAATAGGAGCTCCAAAGCTGGCCGTAGGGCGTGGTGTAGGTTGATCGATGAAGTACCGGCCCGTCGGCCCGGCCCGGCTGTACCTTGCCATAGGCGAATTTCTGCCAATTGCCGAGGAAAAAATCGCCCACCTGTAGGTTCTCGGAATTCGTGGCATCGGATACCGCCAGGCGCCACCACTGGTAGGTCTGATTTAGGAGCAACCGTTGATCTTCGGCGCGCCAGGTCATGGCCTGCTGGTAACAACCGGGCGGCCAGGCGCCGGCATTATCCGCTTCCAGCAGCACGGAGGAGACCGCATCCTGCAGGTTGTGATTGAAGAGGGCGGCCAGGGTGATCTGCATCGGAGCGCCCAAATTCACCTTTATCCACTGAGCCGTCTTGACCGTGAACCGGAACGGCCGGCTGGGGCGCCGATCATAAAGCCATTCTTTCACGTAGACGGGATCCTCCGTGCTCGTCGCCACCAGCGTGTTTAAGTTGATTAGATTATTTATCGCGTAGAGCATGGACATGGCTATTTCACCCCTAATTTCTGTTGCCAAAGGGCTTTCATATAGTGCACGTCCAGCGAATCGAGAATGGCCGGAATTATTTCCCCGCGCACTTGTTTTCGAACGTCATCCCCGGAGGCGCTGCCGGAGATCTCGAACGTGTTGTTCATGGTGATCGCTACGGTTTGACCGGAGCCGGCGGCAGTCGCCATCTGAAAGGGTCTTTCATGGCCGGGGGCCGACAACACCCGCTCCCCGGCGTGCAGCATAGCGAGTCCGCCCCGTTCCACGTAACCGCCGCCCTGCATACTCTTGATGCCGTGGATGGCATCCACCACGGACTGGAACCCGCTGCCCAAGAGGTCGAGGATGCCTTGTCCCTTGTAGACCAGATCCCAAAGGCACTTATTGTCGTCCACCATGATGTCGTGCATGTAACCCAGGTGCTGGCCCTCGAGCACGATGAACAGATAATCCCTCATCTCCTGATTCAAATCCTTTATCATCTTGAGCCAGTAAGTCATGGACGAGTAATCGGCCTTCTTGAATAGGTTTAGGACGCTGGCGACGGCCGTCACGACGCCGGAAATCGTGTTGACCAGGCTCGTCGCCACTCCGCTGATGGCCCCGGTCGCCGTCTTGGCCGCCGCGCCCGCGACGTCCCCGGTGGTCTGCATGACGGTCTTGCCGATACCGACAAGTGAAGCCGTAGCTTTGCCGGCTGCGGTGGCCGTCTCGCTCACCAGGGAGACCAGAAAGTCCTTCACCCATTTCGTGATCATATCGGCGACCATCTGGGAAAAGGCGTCATAAATCGAGGTGAACAAGCCCCCCAGGAGGGGCGGCAACTCGTCCACCCATTTGCGCATTTCCGCCGGCAATTTGATACATTCCTTAACCGCATTCCCGGCGCCCTGCGATACAGCGTCGAAGAAGTTAAACCATTCCGTCGCCATATCGCCGAGCTTTAACTGGGCCATCTCCTCGCGGAAGGCCCGCTGTTGCCCAACCGGAAGTTGATCGCCGTAGTCCTGGAAGAGCTGCGTGATCATGGCGATTCGATTCTCGATATCCTTGCTGAACGTCACCCCAAGCGCCTGCCCGATTTCCACGATGCCCATGCGAACGGGGGGCCCCTGCTTGGCCCACAGCCGGAATTCCTCCTCGAGTAACGCGACCGGAGGATAGGCGCCGGCGGCGGAGAGCTTTAGTTGGATGAGTCTCATTTCGAGCTTTTCGGTTTCCCCCGTCGCGCCGACGTTTTTGTATTCCTCCAAGGCTCGCGTGATTTTATCTATGGTCGCGGCTATGTTCGCTTTCGTCACGATGCCGAATTCTTCTCCCAGGCTTTTCGTTTCCTCGCGCACAAGGACGGTGGTCTCTCGCTGAAGCATCATTTTATCGACCATCGTCTCGAACGACGGAGTCGCTCCTTCCAGGGCCAGCTTTGTGTTGACGATTTCCGTTCTCAGCTTGAACTGTTCGGCGAGCGGCATGGAGGCGCCATACTTCGTATAGCGATCGGTTAAATCATCCAGGTTTAGCCGCATGGCTACCATCGGATTATTCGTGTCAACTAGGAGCGTTTGCAGTTTGCGTATTTTCTCGTTGATCTCGTTGATGGCGCCCGGCGTGTCCTCGCCCTTCTTCCTCAAAAGCTCTAGGGCGCCCTCCAATTCCTTGATTTGCGCGATGACATCCGTGCGTAGAGAGAAACCGAGCCTTTTGGCGGTTTCCGTGAGGGCGTCCGTCGCATCGGCGTTGTCGTTCACGGCCGCGGCCGCTTTTTTGTGCCATTCGGCGAGCGATTCTTGGAGTCCCTGGCCGACCTTGCCTTCCATAATGGCGTTGTGCATGGCGACATAGTTGCTGTCGTATGCCGTCGCCAATGTATTTAGCGTAGCGGCCCCGATTTCGTTCTCCCGCGCCCAATCGCGGAGAATGGTTTTGGCCTTATCCTGCTGATCAACCAGGCGTTCGGTCTGGCGCTCAGCGTCGCGCATTTTATGATTCGTCTCAATGATCCAAAGGAGGAGCTTGCCGCCCGGGCCGGCAACGATATCAGCCAGGGTGATCTTGAGGTCCGCGAATTTTTCGTTTAGCAGGCCGAGAACACTTCCGGCGTTGCCCATGTTCCAGACAAAATCTGCCGTGTCGCCGACAAGCCTGATGGTATCGGCAATGAGATCCTGATTGTTTTTAATCCAATCCCCGATCGATCTTACGATGGGCGTGATCGCTTCAACGATCTTTTTTAGAACCGGCAACAGCGCCGCGCCGATCTCCTCTTTCACGTCGTTAATGCTGTTTTTGAGCTGCGCCAGGCGGCCGCTATACGTCCCGGCTGCGGCTTGCGCCGACCCGCCGAATTCGGTGGAAAGTTCCTTCAGGATGAGCTTTTGCGCTTCGAAAAGGTTCCCGGATTCGACGAGCTTTTGGATGATGTCCTTCTGGGCATCGTTGAAGTTGACGCCGACGCGCCGCAGGGCCGTGATACCGAGAATCGGATCTTGGAGCGCCTTGCCGAGTTGGATGGCCGAGCCCTTGAGATCCTGCCCGAGGGCCTTCGACATATCGAGCATACAAGCCGTCGCCTCCGGAAATATATCTTTACCGATTTTGGTGAAAGTCAGGAGTAGGTTTTCGCCTGCAAGGATGGTATCATCGCTGTAGGTCGTGACGTCCTGGAGTCCCTCGGAGAGAAGGATCAGCTCATCCTTCGTCATTCCGGAAGCATTTTTTGTACTCTTGAGGACGGCCTCGAGTTGAGCGATGGAATCTTCGGCTGCGATGGCCTCCTTGATACAGGAGCCAAGCTGTCCGACGACAAATCTAAGGGCGCCTTGAATCCCGATGGCGGCGAGCTGCCCGAGGGCAAACTGCCCGGCCAGGCCCCCGATAGCGGCCGCGGCGGGGGACGCAGAGGTCTTGAGCTGGCCTAGATCCTGTTTGACACCGCCAATCGATTGTGTCCACTGCGACTTGTCAAGGCGCAGTTGGCCGACGATCGAGCCGGCAACAAAACTTCCGCCGCTTCCTTGCATCCTATAACTCCTCGCCTAAAAGCAAAAGCGTGTAGGAAAGCACGTCCGTAGCATCGCGGAACGAAGCGTCCGACGCCTGACCGGCGCGGGCAGCACTGTAGAGCATGAGCTCTCGCCTCCGCTCCCTGATTTCCGCGAGCAGATCCCAGTAATCAAGCTCCCTCCAGTCGAGTTCGTAAAACTCGGCGGCGGAGAACAGGCCCGGAAACTCCGCGGCTACGCGGGACGCTTTGAGTCCCCAGGCCCTGTCAAGTTTTTTCCTACCGCTATTTCCGGCGCCAGCACTTCACCGGGCGGTTTCCTGCCCGGGAAAAGCGCAGCCGTGATATCGCGCGAAATGCCGGTGGCTTCCGAGTAGGAAAGCTCTTCGATTTCCGGCGCCGGGCCGAGGAAAATGCGGAGCTGCTTGTAGACCAGCTCTAGCGCGGCCATCGGGTCTTTTTCCTCGTCGATCTTCTTGAGTAGGGTGTCGAGCGTGAAGATCTCTTTCATCACGTCGCGGGTCAACCGCCGGACCGCGAGCCGCTTATCGCCTACCGTGACGACGACCCGCTTGGCGTGGTCCTCCGCTTTGATAATTTTTTCATCTTGCATAGCGAATCCCTCCCTCGTAGAATTTTAAGCCGGCATCATCCCGTTAGGGGTGAACGCCGTACTGCCACATCTCGTAGCTGAAGCCCGAGTCCATGTTCGGGAAAACCAGGAACTTGAGCAAGTGCGTCCGTTGGCTCGAGCGATCGAAGGGGATCTCGAGCGATTTGTACGGATAGCACTTGTAGAACATGATCCATTTCCCGACATCCGCCACGGGCACCATGTTCTCGACCGGCTTGATGACGATCGCCTTGGCGGCGGAATACATCGCCGAACCGCACCTCGGGCGAAAGACCAGGTTGCCGTTGACATCGAGTGTGACGCCCGGCAGGATGTGCTCCAACTGTTGGAGCGTCGAACGGGTCAGCGGCACAGTCAGCTCCGCCGTCATTCCCGAGTTAACGGCGTCGACCGCCGTATCGCCCAGGCTCTCCTCGAACACCTTGACGATCTGATCCTCGGCCGCGAGTTTGACTTGGCCCACATACGGGCCGAGGCTGTACTCGCCTGGCTCGCCGTAATCCCACACAACGTCGCAGGGTCCGATGTCATTGAAAGGAAGTTTTACACCCATGTTTTTTCCTCCTTAATAGGGTGATAGGGCCGGCGCTTCAAGCCGGCAAATGTAGTTCGTCGCAAACGTCCAAAAGCCCTCCTCCTCGGGATTGCCGATAGCGGTGGGCCGTCCGATTGCGTCAATTACCATAGCCGTCCATTCCTCCCCCGATGTCAGCACGGGCAGATTGAGGCCCGCCTGGCCGTGGAGGATCCAGAAGAAATGATAAGCGTCCTCCTCGGCCGAGGGATAATCCTTGTGCCTATTCCAGACTTGAAAAGAGAACTCCGCGAAGTCGGGCAATTGGCCGTCTGTCACCCCGGGATCCATGTGGGCGAGGACGGCGCAGCGGAGCGGGGGCGTCTGACCGAGGGTTGTGAGCTTGGGAAGGTGACCGTAAAACAGCGTGCGTCCCTTGACCCAGTAGGCTCCGACTCGCGTCTCGATCCAGGCCATCAGCTCCGCAAATCCGCTGCCGGGCATTTTCTACCCCTTTCCCTTCGGCCACTCGCGGGCCATCTCGCGGGCGGCGATCTGAAGATATTTTTCGGCGTTCCGCGCCAACTTTGTTGAGAGATATCTGGGGCCGGATCCGGCCAGCGTCCAATTCCAGGACGGCTTGCCTTTATCGTGAAGATAGCCGGCGTAGACGATGCTGAAACCGCCGATGGAAACGATCTCGTCGCCGATCATATAGGGCGTCATGATGGTCTGCGAATTCCAGAGGAAACCGCGCTTGTGCGGCGCTCTCGGTTCCTCCACGATGGCGTCGCGAAGGATGAACGCCCAGGTACGGAATATCGCCCGCTTGGCGGTCTCCGGCGCGGTCGTCCCCATGAAACGAGCGTACCCGTTGGAAAAATCCACATCGTCAAAAATCAACGAAAGATTTTTGGTCGAAATGGCGGATATAGCCGGAGGTTTCATCGGACCCAAGCCTCGATATGGTGGAGCTTCGTGGCGCCCTGCTCGCGGCGGAGCTCGATGATCGAATAGTCTCGCCCGCCGAAGCAGATCAGGTGCTCCTGACGGACAACGCTTTTAGCGGTCAAGAAAACGCAGGCCACGGACCTGATGTATTCGCCTTGCGGCATACGGAACAGCTTGTCCGTGTACTCGATCCTGGCTTTCTCCGTAGCGACCACGCTCCGGGTGACACGATTCATGGTGTCGGGCGCCATCAAGACGAGCTGGACGGTGTTGGGGAGGAGGGAGAGGTAGCTCACGGCGCGACCTCCCGGGGGCGGGCGAAGAGGTTTGTATGCCCCGCCCGGGCGCCGGCCAGGGGATCCCTCCCGCCGAGGAGCTCGAGGCCGGATTTATCGAAGCGAAAGAGGGCGAAACCGGCGTTTATAAAATTTGCCAGTAGCCCCTTGCCGTTGGAACCGCGAAGGTTGAGTCCTCGAGGCCAGTACTCAAAAATGATTTTTGCCTCGCGCCGCCGGAGCTCCTCGAGGGCGTCGGCGCAAAAGATGTGTGCCTCCGCGCCTTGTGTGTCGCATTTTACGATGTTGGCCTTGGGATAAAGGCGAAGAAGAGAAAGAAGCGACAACCGGTTGACGGCAATCGTTTGGAGAAGGGGATAAACGGCCGGGCCGGGGAGGAGGCGGCCGGCGCCGGAATTTTTAGCGTTGGGGAGGAAGGCTCCGGGAGGATAATCGGACAGATCGGGGCCATCGACCGCCGCCTCCATTGCCTTGACGTTCGAGCAGCGGTTGAGGTCGAGGTTCCGGCAAAGCATCCCATAATTCATCGGCTCAGGCTCCACGGCGACAACACAGCCCCCCTCGCCGACGATCTTGGACGCTTGGATGGAATAATAGCCCCAGTGAGCGCCGATGTCAAATGCCGTCGCCCCTGGCCGCAAAATCGCCCGCCAGGTACGGGCTTCACGGAGTTCATAAATTCCATTTTTCAAGAGCTTCCGGCCCAATCCGTCTCGTTCATCGATCTCCATAATGAAATCGAGAACCCTCGCTTGCTTCATCATTCTCCCGCCTCGGCTGGCGGCATCCAGCCTTGGAGATAAATAAACGGCCCATGGATCGAGGTCAAGACTTGGAGCCCCAGGTCTTTGAAAAGGGCGGCTAACGATGCCTCGTTATAAACGCGGAGGTGACCCGGATCGTTCACCCGCACCGCCGGCGTCGTGACGACGAGCTTCCCGCGCGTTATGATAGCCAGCGCCTGGGCTAATCCTGCATCGTCCTCAACGTGCTCGATAACTTCCGAGCACACGACACCATCGTAGGGCCCGAGGAGAGCCAAGTCGTCGAAACCGGAGCAAAAGATAAAATTGAGTTTCGGGAAAAAGGTCTTCGCCATGTCCACGGCCCGGAGAGAAAAGTCGACACCATGCCACGTCCCCGTTTGAAGGCGAGCCAGGTGGTATGTTGAATGGCCGAAGCAGCAGCCGACGTCCACGTAGAGGCCCGACTTACTAGGCCCGTTGAGCATGGTCGCGATGCGGGCGAAACGGTTGCGGTGTTTCGGCCACTCAAGGTGCGTCCAGACCCGGCGCGGCTCCCAATGTTTTCGGATGTAATCGTCAGCGGTCATTTTCATTCCACCCTCCCTTCGTTCCATGTCTCGACGATCCTCCGTCTGATCATCGTCGATGAAATATCGGGCGTCCTCGATAACAACACCACGTGACCTCCGCGGCGGCGGATAACGTCGGTTGCCTCGAGAAAGCGGATCTCGCGGTGTTCGGGCGAGTGAACGAAAACATCGATCCCATATTCCTTGATCAGAGGGCGGAAGTCAGGCTCTCGCACCTCGACTACCGCGTCGACACACCGGAGGCCGGCCAGGATTATCGCCCGATCGGAAAACGGAATGATGGGTTCCGCGCCTTTCGTCTTGGCGCGAAATTCATCCGTCACCACGCCCACAATGAGCGAGACGCCGCAACGGCGAGCCCGCTCGAGGAGTGCCAGGTGGCCGCGATGGAATAAATCAAAACACCCGACCACCAGAACGCGGGGATGAGCCAGGTCCTTCAACTTGTCCGTGTTCATGGCTTTAGATATACCCGCGCCGGGCTCCACTGCGCTTTCCACTCCGGATCCGGCACGGCATAGGTCGGCCCGTATTGTCGACGTAGGTAGGTCTCAATGGGCATCGGCGCGAGATAGCGGTGACCTCCTAGCCTAACCGTCTCCATGTGCTCGAATAGCGTTGCCGGATAGACCAACTTGTAATGCCTTTTATTTTTCGTTTTATTATTCGAGTAGACTACTCGCGCTTTCCCCTCCAATACATAGGGAGGCAGATCGGCATGGAACGGGGAGCGGGAGAGCTTGAAACCCATGCCCGTCGTCAACGCTTTCGTCACAAATCCCGCCCTCATGAATGCTCCGGCGGCGAGGATGAGGCGGGCCGCCTTCCCGTCCTCGGCCAGGAATCCTAGGTCGATGTCGAGATCGTGAGGCAGGAAATCGCCATGCCGCCAGGCACCGAGGGCCGTGCCAAGCGTCAAAAAAACCGGGATCTCAGCCTCGGCCATAATCCCGACGATCGTTTCAACGATCACCGCGGCCACCTTCAGATCCACCATGCTAGAATTTCCTTCCCGCTGGCGCATAGGTTTTGAGATAGTGATCGCCGTAGAATTGCTGCCGTTGCTCACGGAGCGCGGGATCACGGTACATGGCCGACTTGCCCTTCGCTTCCGCCAGATTGCGGTAGGGATGGACGGGCACCACGTGTTTCGGCTCGTCCGGCCACGTCTTCATCGCCAGCCACAGGTCATCGCAATTTCTCGGGCATCCCCGAGCGTCAAAAGCCATCAGCTCGCGCGGCGCCAGGATCACCACGCCGACAAAACCCACTCTCACGGGTCGATCGAGAAGCGAGGCGCGGAAAAAAGTGGTCTCCCCCCAATAGGTAGAACCCTGGAACGTTCGGCCTATGATTCCCACCAGGCCCCTCGCTCCGGCCTCCTGCCAACCTTGAAATAAGGCCTCGAGGAAGCCATGGCCCACGACCACGTCGTCGTCGGCTAGTACCACGAAATCCCCCGTCGTCAATAAGGCCATCGAATAGTCGGTGCGAGTGCCGGGATCGACGGGGAGGTTAAAAACCCTGGCCCCCTTCATGGCCGGCAGCGGGGCGCCGCAATTGAGAAGCCATACTTGATCGGCCGTCTGCGCGGCCCAGGCCCCGACCACCTCCCCGATTGTCGTCCGCCGTTCGGGCGCACGAGTGGTGATCAGAACCGAAAATGTCTTCTCACTAATCATTGTCCATACTCCGAAAGGATCGCCGCGATCCTGGCCGGGTCACACGTCACCTCAACGCCGGGAAATTGGGCCTGGAGCTTTTCGAGATCGGCCGCCTTCTTCGGCCAGCTTTTGCCGCGTTTAAGATTCGACCAATTCCATCCATGCTTGACGACCATCACTTTATCTCGCGATAGGTGCATCGCTCCACGGTCGCCGGCTCCGCCCGAACCGTGCCCACAGAAGTGAGCCGCCTGGAACGCGGGCCAGTCGGCTACCATAGAGTAGGGAAAAATATGGGTGAAGAACGGACTCGAGGGCCGGGTATGGGGGCCGATGATCAGCCCATTCATCGCATCCCAAACCGATCGGGCCGGAAAGACCAATACCGTGCGTTCCTTGACGGGCAGCCGAGACAGGACCGCCGCCCGCACCTCATCCATGGCATCTTGCCGGAAAAGGTCGTCGCTATCAATACGGGTCATGGAGAGAAAATCGTAACGCCCCAGCCCCTCCTGATATGCCTCCCGGCCGCGCTGCCGGCACACCCTCACATCGTCCGGCCAGGCGAAAGCGTTGACGAGATCCCGATATCGTTCTCCGGTCTGTACGAAGATCTCAAACTCCCGCCAGGTCTGAGCCCGGAGGGAGCGGAGCGTGTGATCGACAAACCAACGAAGCCGGAATTGAACCCATTCGGGAGAGGGCGTTTGAGTGGGCCGGTCGTAGGCCAGGAACGTCTCAACGACGAACCGGACACGGGGCGGGAATTTGCCCACGTCAGCCTCGATCGCCCTTTCCGGCGTCCTTATAAGGCCCACCCGTATTGACCCAGCAGGATGCACCTGGTGCATATCGCAGGGCATTTCCACCCCTGATCTCGGCCCTCTCCGCCCCGGCCAGGTTCATTCCGCCCCCCATGCCTCGCCCGCTTCGGTACGCTGGGCGAGGAGTGCCATGTCGCGGCTCTTGAAAATTCGGGCATCAGCGTGCGTCTGATCCATCTCCTCTCGAAATTCCCGTTCCGACGGATGGTGGTGGACAAGCCGCGCCATCGGCTCAAAATGAAATTTTCCCAACCTCGTGGCTAACCAGTGAATCTCCTGACAAGCGAAATGAAAGTAGCCGGGAAAAAATAGGTGCTTCTCGGGATAACGAAGAAGAAACGCCTGGCCCATAATCCCAACGCCCGTCGGGTTGAAATGCTTGTGATTCACCTGATTGAAACCCACAACCCCGTCCTCCTCGGTGAAGCGGCGGGAGAGGCTTTCGGCGGCGGCTTCGATCGATCGAGGTTTGAAGACAATGTCATCGGTAGCCCACAACACCGCGTCCCTCACGTTCTCCGCCAGGCGGTTCCGGCAATAGACGGCCCCCCGCTGCTCCGGGATTAATACAAGTTCATCGACTTCGCCAGCGCGGCGGAGTCCCTGCTTCCCGAGCTCATGGAACGTCGCTTCGTCCGCGTCGCAGGCGACGGCGACATGTACGGCCGCGCCGTTTGCTTGGAGCGGGATGGAGACCAATGTCCGGCGCAACTTTTCGAGTCGCCCGCGCGTAGCGATGATGACGGTGATCTCACGCACTTAGCACCTCCTGATAGGCTTTGACATATTCCTTGACGCCCTCGAGGGCATGAAACTCGGAACCGAGAATCCAGGCGCGGGTCATTTCCTGCACCCTGATCAATAGCGGACGATCGTCGATAAGCTGCAGAAGCTTGGCGCGGAGCGAGGCGAGCGTCGCATGGACCCACGGCCAGGCGGCGCCCTGTTGTCGGGCGGCATTGAGGACGGCACAGGCGAAGCAGGCGCCCTCGAGGGAGGTGCGATGCCAGTTGCCCGTCACCACGTCGTCCACCAGGATGTGAGCCGATCGCTTGAGTTTCAGGTTTTCCTCGTAGGGAACGCCCTCGATCAGCACCACCTCCACGGCCCGCTCGGCGGCAACGGTCTTCAAGATCGCCAACACCTCCGCCCGGCCTTTCGACGCCGGATGTCCGACCGGGGCTTGGGTCGAGGGAGCGAAGGCAATTCGCACGGGGCCCTCCATCGATCGACGGGCGGGCCGGCGCTCGTCAGCATCGACAAGGTTGGGCATTGTCATAAAGGGCGCGTACTCCCTGGCCTGTAAAGGCTGTCGAATTGTGTAACTGATTTTTGCCTTCGATTGGAGTTCGGCCCAGTTGCCCAGCCTTGGGACGGAATGGAATTGGGCCACCACGGGGCGCCCGTATCGAGCGAGAAGCGCGTCAAGCGGTTCCCGATCCCAATAATTGTGAACGTGCCACAGGTCAGCCCCTTTTAATGCCCTTGCGGCATCGGCGTTAGAGGCCAGGAGATGCCCGGGGAATCGTCGGCCGTCTCTATAGCCGAGCGTCCTGTTGATGAGCGAAGTTTCGATGCCGACGCCATATCGCTCGAGTGCCTTCCAGATCTCAAGCGGGGCGGCCGCCAGCGGTGTCCGGCTATAGAGCGCCACCTTCATGGCCGGGCTCCACGGTGGAAAGGCGTGGTGAGAGGCGGGCGCACAAGCCGTGAGGGAGGGCTTTCCCGTCGCGTCCAAAACGTCGGAACTCGGCCCATGCTCCTCCCGCCCCTCACCTCGCCCATCATCCTTTTCCAAGCCCGCCGCGAGTGCGGCGTTCGATGTCGCCGTTGTCCGCTTCCATCCCGACGTAGGACTCCACGACGATCGATGCCTCGAGGGCTTCGAATTTATGCCACAGGCCAGGCGGGACGCAGGTCGATTCGAATGGTCTGAGCTCGATCACGTCCGGCGCCTTTCCCTTCTCCATCCAGGTCAACACCCGCAGTCGCCCCGTGGCGATAAAAAAATAGTTGGAGCGGTAGCGATGACGGTGTTCGGAGGAGAAGCCCCCGGCCTTGATTTTTAGCCCGAAGGATTTGACGAAAGGTGTCTGAAAAATAGGCATTGTCGTGCCCCACACTTTGCCTGAGATCACTGGAATACCTCCTCGGGGTCGCCCAGATCGAAGCACCGCAGGGCGGTTCCGCGGCTTAGATTGATGATCGGACCGCGGGCCAGGCGTTTGAACTCCCGGGCGGCGGCCGTGAAATGCGAAATGAAGGCGTTAAGATGGCGTTGAGTTTGAGACACCGGATGACCCGCGTGCCAGTGAGTGCGGCCGTTCGGTGTATGGCTACAGTCGAAGCCCAGTAAATAAATCGGGGCGGCCCCCAACAACACCGCCAGGTTCAACGCCCCGTAGCCGGAATTAGCTCCCGTCCCCAGCCCCTCCTCGAGGCGCAGACTCACGGAATCAAGCGCATTGATGGCCCCGCGATAGCCCTGCGCGTAATAGTATTCGCCCGGCAAGGTGGCCGGCCTCACGAGGTGCCATACGCGGTAGGAACGAAGGGTCAAAAAATGGAGTTTTTCGGAGACGCCGTATTGTCCGGCCAAAAGCCAATTCAAATAGCGAGTGTCCATGGAAAAAACGATCGTCGGTTCGAAACGAATGAAGGCTCGGTTGACACCGATCGTGCGCCAGCCCTTGAGCCGAAAGGCGTCGAACGCCTCGAAGCTCGGCCCGCCTCCCACGATGACGCACGGATGGCCGGTCCAACAGCCCTGTGGCAATACCTCGGCGACGTGACGATTGCCCCAGTCGGGCGTTCCAAAATTAGGATCCTGGTCAGGATCACGGAGCTCCCGTCGTTTAGTCTGGAAGGGGAAGGCCCGCTTGGCAATCGTCATGGGGCCATGAGGATCGGTTTCTTCCGGACAAAGAGCTTCAGCAGCTCGTCAACTTCCCGAATGCCCGTCTTACAGGCCCCGGCCGGGCTGTTGTAGGAATAGCGTCCGATCGTCTCGCCGCCCGTGTGGTAGATGGTATAGGCCGTGGGATCGTTCATCGCGTCGACAATCATGCGGACGGCCCGGCGGGCCCAGGCCGGCACGGCACTCACTCCGCAGGTGCCGACAATGCGAATGTTATTGTAACCGCGGACGAAGATCCCGCCGTCCCTCTCGCTCAACAGGCGGTCGAGCTCGGGATCGGAGGGAAGAGCGGCGTTGGAGCTCCAAGCGTCAAGATAGACGGAGCACAGATCGTGGGTCCACCAGGTCGGTTCGAGTTTTTGAGCGTTGACGTAGACGTCGGAGACCTCAATGATCCGCTCTCGCAGGGGGAGGATGATCCGGTTTTTGCTGTTGCCGTCCATCCGAATATCGAAATGACTGAAGCGGGGGCGCCAGGCCAGGGCGTGTTCGAGGACGGCTTCGGCCGTCTCGATGATCTCCTGCTTCTCGGCGGCCGATATGCCGGAAGGCCAGGTGATGTCGGTGTCGGAGATATAGTTTCCGTTATAACCCATCGATCCCTCCCTCAGCCCCGACGGGCTGGACGCTAGGCGTGAAATAAGGAGCCGGAGCTGCTTGGCTTTCTCAGCCGTTCACCCCGGCTCCCTTCATCGTTCAAAAGTAAAGCGTGACTCCCTCGCGGAAGGTACCAGCGGTTTACTGCGGTTTGCGCGGCACCTCGTATTCATACAGCAGCCGGCGCTGAACGCCTTTCACGTAGTCCACGTACAGAGCATTGGCCCCGGCGAGAGCGCCGATTTGGAAACCGAAGCCTAGGTACATAGTGATGTCCGTGGGAATGAAGGCGGACACCACGTGGACAAACACCACGGCCTCCGGCCAATCCCCGTCGGCCAGCCCGATGAAGGCCACGTTGCCTTTGCCGTCCCAATAAATTCCGAGGCGGCCGAAGACCTCGTCCCCGCCGATGATGTCGACGTCGGCCGTTCCGGCGGTCGTGCCGTCGGGGGTCGTGCACAGGTAATCCAGTTCGGTGTCGCCGTCGTCCTTTTTCCAGATGACGCAGTTGGTGTAGGCGCCGGCGAAGAACCCGGCGTCCACCAGGCCGAACCAAAAGTCACAGTCACTAAAACCCCAAATCTTGCCTCTGATCTCGAAGTAGGCCGGATAGCCGGAATGGAGTTCGAAAACCTGGGCGGGGGTGAATACCTCGACGTCATCGCCGGCGTGGACGTCGGGCACGAACTCAGCCAAGCCGCAGGGCCAGTCGATAATGGTCGCCGAGCCGTTCCCTCCCGTGTAGACGATGGTCCAGTGGCCGGTGTCAAGATAACTGAAGTCCTCCTCCACCCGGAACGCTTGAGCCAGGTCCAGGTAGTTACACAGGAGATCCATCTTGTCGTGATTGATGTGAAGGTTGGCGAACTCGATGTCACGAATATAGAGCTGTCTGTCCGCTCCAACCTTAGGAAACCGTTCAGTGTCAAAAGTTTCGTTCATGTGTTTATCTCCTTTTCGAGGATTGCGATGACGTTAGCCTTCCGCGCCCCCGTCGGAAGCGTGATGGCGAGGCGCCGCGCCTCAACCCGGAGCTGCATGAGCGTCAGACCACGGAACCCCTCTGCGGACAGCCCGGCGCGGATCGACGGCAACGCGGGAAGTGCGGGCTGAGCGTCTTCGATCGTCACCATTGGATAATGGGAAATCTCCTCCACCACCGCCAGGTCGGCGATCTCTCGCCGCTCACCCGTCACAAAATAAAGGTCGCCAATCCGTGTCGGGAATGTCCGCCGTGGGCCGTGATTTTGAACAATCATCAGGTTAGGCTTCCGTCACCGTTGCGCCTCTCTCCTAGCAGGCGTGCTCCAGGCACCGGAGCAGGACGATGGCGTTAGGATTCTCGATGGCGAGCGCGACCCGGATGGAGTAGAAGAAGTAGGTCGCCTCGTCGGCCGCCTCGCGCTGGCTCTCAATGCGAATATCCCGCTGAAAACCGACGATGAGATTGTCTTTCAGCGTCAGCAGAACGTCGGTGTAGTTGCCCGCGCCCAAAACGCCATCCGTGTCGGGGGTGGCGGTCGGGTCGCCCAGGTCGGTCGGCATGAGCGGCACGTCGACGATCTGTACCGCCCCAAAAGCGGGTTTGATGGTGCCGGTGATGACGGCATCACCCAGCGTGGTGCCGCGCGAGGCGAGGGCCCCGATATAGTCCTGCGTCACCAGGTCGGAGTTCAAGAAACGGAAATCCGCGAGCCCGGCTTTGTAGCGGGCGGGCATTTCCTTGAGCATTTGGTGGTACTTGAACTCCCAGTCGTAGGGAGGCGTGCCCAACCGCTCGGCGATTTTTCCGGCAATCGCGAAATCGGATCCCGAAAGGCCGCCCTCGCAGGCGTTGATCACGTGGGAGCCGCCGGCCACCAGGTTGTAATAGGCCTGGCCGGCAATCTGCGAGTTGACGATCCGGTAGCGCCAGCCGTCAAAGAGGCTGCGGATGTCGTCGGCGGCAAAACCGTTGAGGCCCACCGTATCGCCGATCCAAAAAGCCGCCTCGATCTCCTGATCGATCTTTTGGGCGATGAGTTTGATGAGGGCGTCTTTGTAGGCCGCTTCGCTCATGTTCTCGGGCAGGTCCTCCAGGTCGCTGTCGAAAATCGGAAAGGCGCCCCGCAGGTGTTGAGTTTCGAGCCGGATTTTGGTCGAGGCAAATTCCTTTTTGTATTTGCTCTCGTTGAACTGCCCGGCCGGATACAGGAATCGGCCCGTGCCGAAACCGATGGCCGGGATGTCCTTCTGCGGACGATTCATCCGTTCGATCCTGGCGAAATTTTTGAGAACGCCGGCCTCGACAATGTAGGTGATGAACCGATCCGCCTCCTCGGGGCTGAATTGGATGTTGGGCAGCGAGACCAGGTCGTATGCCTTGCGAACCCTCAGTTTTTCCATGATGGATTTAATCATGTGTTGTGTTCTCCTTCACAGTGTGACGGCGGGAGCTAATCGTCGGAGCCGATCTTGAGCGTGGTCCAGTTGTCGACTTCAGGCTTGTCGTTGCCCTCGTCGGTGCCCTTGGCTTGCTGGGAGTCGCCCCGTTTCTTCACGGCGGCCTCGAGCTTGGCCTTGAGGTCCTTGATGTCTTTCTCGAGGTTGTCGACGCGATCCTTGGAGGCCTTTTCCAGCTTCTCTTTTTCCGCGGCCTCGATCTCATCCAGTTTCTCGAGCCGGAGCTGCACGTCCTCGGGCAGATCGCCGTCGGCCACCTTCTTCTTCAGCTCCTCGTCCTTATCCTCTTCGACCAGGCTCTTCAAAATGGCGAGCGCCTTGAACAGCTCCTCGGCCGTGGCTTTGGAAAGCCGGCGTCCGGCCTTTTTCTTCGGTTCCTTGCCGTCACCCTCGCCGTCTCCCGAGCCGTCACCCTCGCCGGGTTTCTTGCCGGGGAAACCGCCGGAGGCGTATTTCGCCAGCGTTTTCAACGCGCCCATCAGATCGTCGGGCAATTCGCCTTTGTATTTTTCGATTGTCCCGAGGGCCGCCTTCAACGCCTTCATCACCTCTTCGGGAATCCCTTTGGCAGCCTTCGCCAGCTCCTCGGGCAGCTCCCCCAAGAAGGACTTGAGTAGTGCGAGTAATTCCTCCATGAGTTGAGTTCTCCTTTTGAGAAGAAAAAATTTTTTGCGGGTAGCGGGGAGGTCGACGATCGAGATTTCCTCGGCGTCGATGTCTTTGATTTTCCGGCGACCTTTGCCGCCGGTTAATGCCGTGAACATCGTCGTCTCCTGCCCGCGCCGTCCGCGTTTTTCTCGCGTTCTTACATCGGGGTCGAGCGGCCGTCTTCCGTGAGCGCCGTCGCCTGGGCGCCCTTCGACGTCCGCCGACCTCGGCGCCGCTCTCCGGTCGCCGCATTGCACGGCACCGAGTGCGGCCCTACGGTCGCGATGCGAAGTCTTGGAGGCGACTTCTCAGTGGCCGGGGCTCGGGGCCCCGTCATTCATCGTCTATATAGGCGCATTCGTTTCGTTTGTCAAGCCCCCCCCGTTTCGATAAATCGAAATCCGCAATCCGAGAACACCCGCTCCCCCGCTGTCGTTGGATAACGCCGGCAAATTTCCGGCTTCGCATCCTCGGCGAGACAGATCGCGCGGCCCGTTTCGGGATCGAACGTCAATTTCATGCAGGACTTTCGCGCCGAAGAATCGGCGAGCTCGGCCTGTTTAAATTTCAATGTTTTATAATCGAGTTTCCCTCGGGAGTCGCGGCTGATGGAATAGATAAAATCATAGCCGTCCTGGCAGCAACGGCCACACCTTCGGCACTCGCCTTCGCGCTTCATAAAAACATCGATCCGGCTTTAATTTAAAGCTAAAATATACAGATACAGATACAGATACTTATACAGAGACAGAGAGTCGGTAACCGCTTTAAGAAAAGCGGTAACCGCTTTTGACGATAACGGCCGCCTCTTTTACCTACTCGTTCAACGCTTTTCACGGTCAACCCTTCCTCGCTGTCCCACCAAAAGAGAAGCCCGTCAAGGTGCCGTCCTCAATCGCCTTCCACACATCGTCATCAGTCACCTTGATCCCGATCCACCAGGCCCCAGCCTTGATCACATCGCTGCCTTTTTTAGTGTCTTGCTCGGGCTGAAAACTCTCAATGACGGGATAGGTGCGGAGCCGGCCGTCGTGCATGATTTTGAACCGGCGAGGATCGATGGCGTAGCGTTCCATGAATCGGAATTTCATGTCCTCGATCTCCGGCGATGACGTCCAGTCCCCCTGGGAGTCGGCCACGTCTGGCTCATAAACAATGCCTCCCACAAATTGCCTTTTTCGATCCGCCTTGAGGATTTTGAATTTAATTTCCGGGCGAGAATCGGCCTTAGTCTCGCCCGCAGCCGGCTCGAACGTCCCGCCGTATCCTTTGCAGTGTGCCCGGGCCGCGTCCGCCGTCCAAGCATCCTTCGGATAGCGATGGGCCTGCACAACCGTTTTCCCGTCCCTTCGGGCATAGAGAACACGGTACTTTTTCCCCTCGTGATCTCGCTCCCCGGAACCGACTACCGTGACTTGGCCCGGGTCGATCAGCCGGCAGGCGTGTTCGTTAGGATAGGGCTTCTCAACGTGGAATGCCTTGATGACGCCCTCGGCCCGCAGCTTTTTTCGCTCCTCGAGCCAGGCGGCCTCGTCGTCCCAGTCGTGTTTGGCATACCAAGAGTCCGGCATATTGCAGACCTTCCCGGTCGACTCCTCGTCGCCACAAGTCAAGCATCGGGGATGACCGTTCCCGGCCGTCCAGTCGGCCGCTTTGAACTGATGGGGCTTGGAAGCCTCGGGTTTCTTTTTGTTCTCGGCGATGGCCTCATCCTCCCGCTCCAGGTCCGCCTGATCGACCGGCGAAAGCCTCTTCTCAACCTTCTCGTGATCATCGTCGGTCAACCGGCTGCCCAGCCACACTCTGCCGGCGCCGGCGGGCTTAGCCTCGAGCGTCCAGTTACCATCCATCATCCGGCTGCCGCTCACGTGGAGTTTCTTCACGTGGGGCCCCGCTTGGTAGGCAGTCCAGTCGAAGGCGTCAAGCCGGAGCACAGCCCCCCATCCGGGGTTAGCCATCGCGGTTATCCCCGGCTCAAACAGGACCGGGCCCCGGGCGCCGACGTCCATCGCGCCGCCCCCGGCTTTCCATACGGCTCGCAGTTTACGCTTGCCCGCCAGGAAGGAATCTAATTTTTCCAGGCTGAGCGTATCGCCGACAAAAAACTCAAACTGAGATCCGGATGCCCCTTTCGCCAATTGGCAGTCAAGCTGGACGGCGCCGGGTTTCTTGATGAGTTCGCCGAGCAATGCCTCGAGGCGATCGGTTTTCAGCCGGGCCACGACCAGGCGGTCCCCAGCCCCGCGCACGGCCTCCGCCTCCTCTTCCGACAATCCCAAGAGGTGGAGCTGCAGGATGCCCGCACCGGAATCGCCTTCTTTGAGATCCTCTGCCTCCGCTTTCGCCAGCGCGGCCAGATCAGAGGGAACACGATCGGCAGCGGCGATGCCCACGACGGAGATCCCGGCCAGCGTCGAGCGCCCCGCCTTATCCAGTCCCAGCGCCGCGGCCTTCACCTCGATCAGCGAACCGATGGGGATCTCGAGGGCGGTAGGCTCCGCCTCCACGGGATCCTCGAGGCCGGTGAATGAGCAGCGGTATGCGCGTCGCCCGTCGTCCAACGATCGGAAGTCGAAAACCTTACAGGCCAGGCGGGACTCCTCCCCCGCCTCCCCCTCCCCATCGCCCCTTACGGCATTGGTCTGGCGGGTCCCGGTGGGCTGCTCAACCTGTTTCTCAACCTTTTCCACCCTTGCCTCGGCCCTCGGCTGCAATATCAGGTCGTAGAGCGGCACCACGGAACCCTCCGGCGGGCCGGCCGGATCATAAACGAAACGAGTGGCTTTGTCGGGCACCTCGGCGCGGATCACGCGTTCGATTGTTATTTCAAGGGCCGTTCTGTTTTCCGGTTTCGGGTGCTTGACAAAAACTTCGATATCTTGAGCGTCCTTCGGATCGGAGACAAAAGCGCCTCCGATCGCCACGTGACCAGGCGAGACGAGGATCTCCGGTAGGGTCGCCATGTCGATCTTCCAGACCGCCCGGCGGAGCAGGTGAACGGCGATCTGGTCGTCGAGCGTCGTTTTTGTTTTCGGCGGCAGCCCCCGGCGCTGAAGCTCATAAACAACGCCCGCATAGGCCGACATGAAGCGGGCCTTTTCTATGCCGGCAATGACCTCCAAGCCCTCCCCCTTGCCGTCGCCGCAAGCCTGGACGTGGACGTTAATGCAGCGAGATCTCAAACTCCAAAGCTCCTCGGTCGAGAGCGCCCGGAGTCCGGCTGTCGTGATGTTTTCAATTCTCATTTTACTCCCCCCTTGTCAGGGATTCGATCGTGGCCCTCTTTGTGACCACACCTCAAACACTTCCTCGCCGTCTGCCAGCCACGCTTCTCGAGCCCGCAGCAGGCAGCCATGATGAACATCGCTCCCCCGCATCGGTCACACTGCTCAGCGGCCATCCGGAGCGAGGCCTTCCGACCACCGGCTTTCATTCACCGGCCCCGCCTTCCGTTCCCCCCGCCGCCGGCGCCGCGACTGGCTCGGCGGCCACCCACGTGCACTCGCAGTTTGGGTGAGTGTCACCCACCGCCTCGGATTCCTCGATGGTGTACACGCCGGGCCCATGACCGCCGTCGGCAGCGGCGATCGCGACGCAGATATCGCAGGCTTCCGGGTCGGTAATCCATTCGACAAATTCCAGGCCCATCTGCCCATACCCCTCGGCGATTCCGGCCCGGGCCGCTCGGTTTCCTTCCGTGCGGACGATCAGTTCCGCCCGCTCCCTCAATAGACGATTGAATAGTCCTTCGGCCCTGACGCTGATCTCGTCGGGATCCAGACCCTGCGAAATCCAATCGTCAATCGTCCGGTTATAACTGCCGATCTGCGGCCGGTTGAGGCCGATGTGAGTACGGACCTGGCGGGCCATCGTCTGCCAAGAGTCCCCCGCCCGGAGCCCGCCGCCGACGATCTCGCGGATGGCGTCTTTGGATTCCTCGGTGATCAGCGTGATGAGTGTCGAGCCGCGGCCGCGGGCATAGGCGGTGGCTCTCTGAGAGATCGGATCAAACGTCTGCTTCAACAGATCGAAGGTTCGTTTTTCGCGGCGCCGGTGATGGCGCTCATAGACCCGCCGGCCCACCGCGACCAGCCCCTCGAGCAGCGCCGGCTCCAACACGGGACGGCTCACCCGTTCGAAAGCCTTCCAGTCGACGATCTTCTCGGCTATCTCGCTGGCCGTCCCGGCGGGCCGCTCCGCGGGCAACTCCTCACGCACCGCAGCGGCCAACATTCGGAACCATCGATCGATGGCCACCTTGAGGGGCCGCTCCGCCAGAGCCGCCAACCGCAGGTGTTCCCGATAGGCGCGAGGTGCACGAGCTTTTTTCAGATAAAAGGCAAGCGACTCGCTCACCTCCACCAGCGCCTCAGTCCAGATCATCCGCTCTCCTTCGGTTAATTTCTACCGCTTTTCGGAATCGCGAAACCGGGCTTCACCAGACGGCTGCCCATCCCCGCCGCCCCCGGGTCTTTCGCTTCCTCTTGGTGCCGGAGTCGGTCCTTAAAGCGTTCCACGTCCTCGTCGTTGGCGACGACGGCCCCCATAATCTCGCTCACCCGGATGTATTCGACTTGGCCGGTATGAGAGATGAACCGGGCAAACTCCTTGACGTCCGACCGCCGGATAGCCGCCTTGAGATCCGTCTCGTTAACGAGCTTTTGTGCCCCACGGAGAAGTAAAATCATCGGCATTTTTATGCCCTCCCTTCCATCGTTATTTTTTTCTCAGCGCGGCATCCACGTCGCGCTTGAGTTTGGCAATAGCCTGATCTTGGGCGGCCACTCCTGCGGCCACCCCCTCCGCGCCGAGGGGCGCATAGGTGGAGGCTAGGTAATAGTCCTCACCGCCTGCCGCTTTGCCGAGCGGTTCCTTGCCGATCTGCTCGCGGATCGCATCCCGATGGAGCACGCTCATTCCAAAAAGTCTTTCTGCGCGCTCCACCAGGCGATTCATGTCGCGGATGTCGAGTGTCGGTAGCCGAAACGCCCAGCCCACGATTCCGAATCCTCGTCTGATCACCTTTTGTGTCATCACGGTTTGCACGATCCGCTTGATGGGATTGACGACGGAGGAGATGTAGACGGGCGTCGCCTCCTCTGCCGTCGATCCGCCCAGATTGCCGGTCTCCGCAATCCCCAGTCGGTAGGGGCTCATGCGGAAGACAGCCAGGATCTCATCCCGCAGCATTTTAATTAAAATCTTGAAATGGCCCTCCTTCTCCTTCGCCTCCGACGTGAGGGGCGTCCAATCGACCTCGCCCGTGCCGACCGGGTTCATGACGATCGTCTTGTGGGCGTTCTCGGCCCGCTTGATCTCCGTGTTGATGAACTTCGAGAAGGCGTCCACATCGTCCGCATCCCAATCGCCCGTGAGCGTGACGATGGCAGCCGGCACTCCGTAGTTTTCGAAGAAGGCCAGGTTGTAGTCGCGGATCCCAACGAGCGACAGCATGGAACCCACGGCGGAAAGGGCCGGCGGCATTCCATACCAAAAGTTATTCGGCCAGTAGTTTTTCCAGACAATGACCTCGTGGGCGCGGAGTTTAGGATCATTGGTCGGGAGACCGTCGGCGCTGGAGATGTCCTCCGCCTCCTGACTTGGAACGAGTGCCCCCCCCTTCGACTCCCCGAATAGCTTGAACCATCGGTATTCGGTGCCGCGGCGCTGGCAATATTTTTGCCGTCCCTTGTGGATCCGCAGCGTGTGGGCCGGCAGGTGGTAGAGGCCGTCGATAATGCCGCTCTCGTCCCGGCTCACCTCCATCGCCATCGATCCCACCAGGCCGGAGTCGATGACCATGTTGGTCAGCACGTCGGAAATCGTCTGCTCCTCTTTGTTGGGATCTTCGAAAAAAGCCATCAGCCGTTTCCGATCCTCCTCCGTGCCCTTCGTCTCCGCCAGCGGGTCGGGCACGATGGTGTACTCGGAACCGATCACGTCGGTGGCGATTTGACGGACGCAGGCATCGAACCACGATACGTTTTCCATCAGCCGGATAATCGCCAGCGGCTCGTAGGGCAGGTTCACCAGGTCTTTGTCCGCATAGTACCGTTGCTCATCGAGAAGCTGTTGGGTCTCGGCCCGGGCCACGCCCTTGTCCTCAGTCTTTTTGCGGAGAGAGAACCGGTCAACCTTCGACACCGGCACCAACCCCCCCTTCGTCTTGTAGACGAAGATCCGGCCTTTTTTAGTTTCAGGGAACGAAGATCCGCCCTCGGCTTCTCGGGACGGCGCTTTCTTTTCCATCGTTTCCTCCAATCTCTTTTTTCTCGGCGCCGGCAACGACCGGCATGGGCGCGGACGGTTTCGGTGATTCCTCCTCGCGCTTCCTCAGCGCCGTAGGCAGGATGATCCGGCCCCGGCCCCGGCCAGCAATATGAGCCATAATGAAATATCGAGTTTCATCTTGAGTGTGATCATTCTTCTTCACCGGCTTCCCGTTTTTCTCCTTGTAGGATTGTACCTCACGGAGCCAATCGCGGCAACGGCGGTTGACATAAAAACGGGGTGGCCCGATGACGGGCGCCAGCGCGTCCCGCGTTTTTCCCACCCCTACGTCGATGCGGTTATCGGCAGCGAGGAACCGGACGTGCTCCGCCCTCCATTCCCTGATCAGGTCGTCGCGTGACGGGTCGGCCACGGCATCCTCGACATTCGCCCACCAGGGCCGCGTCTTACACTCCTCCATGAGTCGGGTGTTGGTGGTATTCCGCATATAGACCTCATCGACGCGGACCCAGCCGAAATCAAATTGCTGCCAGCAGCCGACCGAGAACACCTCGCCCCCCCAGTCGATTGAAAGGTGTGCCGGGAGGCCATCAGAGAAGGAGGGGAGCCAGGGGCCGGAATGTTTATCGAGACCGAATTGGTGACCATACACCAAATCCGAGGAGCCGACTTTACGGCAGAACCATTCCACTTCGAGCGTCAGATAGCTCATCGTCCGCAGTTTGGCGAGGAGATCTTCGACGGCGTAGTAACCGTCGGCCTTCTTCATGTGTTCCCCCGGGCAGTAGGGCGCCAACTCGCAGGTCGAACAGCGATAGTCCAGACACGGCGCCAGACACTCCCAGACGCACCATTTGTAAAGCGGCATCCCGGCTGCCCGGGCTCGATCGAGCGCCTGGTCCATGACTCCTCCCAGATGATGATTTGTCGAGAGGCGGCCGAGCATTGATGCGGCTCCGTACTTGGAGGTGGGTTGGGAGAGGGCGGCGTCATAGATTTCCTGGGGCATCTCGTCGATCTCGTCCATGATCAATACCTGCGGATGAGGGCCGCGGACGGAGCGCGAGGAGGCCGTGAGGACGGCCACCTGGCTGCCCGATTTCCAGACGGTCGATCTCCGCAACGGCGGTTTCTCGAGCAGTTCCTCGCCCATGCCGGAGACGGCCCAAAAGGAATCGATCGCCTTGTACGCCTTCTGCGACTGTTCGAGCGATCCTCCGAGAATTGTCGTCTCGAGGCGGGGCACCGTACTTGATCTCAGCCACACCGACAACGCGGCCAGGTACGACTTGGAGCCGGCGCGGTTGGCCCAAGCAATCCATTCCTTGCCCGCAGCCAAGGTGATATCGGAGAGGAAGCGGAATGGAGAACAATGAGAGGGCTCCGTCTCGCGGCAATTGACGTGAGTACCGACCTTCGGCTCCTTGAGCCAATCGACGGCATCGCGGACGTCGGCCTCAGTCTTTATCCCCCGGCGGAATAGGATCTTTAAGCCCGCTTGTCTCACCATCAGCTCCACCGTCGGCGCTTCCAACAACAACAGCTGGAATGGCGGCGGGGAGGCCGATAAGTCTCCTGGCGCCGCCGTTCGTGGCGGCGGCTGCGTGGAGGAGGCGGGCGAATTCCGCCGGGTTTCTAACGTCGAATTCATCAAAGAACCTCTCGAGTTCGCTCCGGAGGGCGAGCGGATCGTCGGATATCAACAGTCTCTTGGGCGCCTCAAAGATAAACCCGAGGCGTCGGAGGCTGTCGAGATAGTCCATCTCAATTTTCCAGGCCAGGGCGTAATCTCCGGCTCGCATGGCCCGCTGTTGGAGTTCCGTCTTTTTGATCTTGTGCGCCGTGGCGATTTCCTTTATGTCCATCCGATCCATTTCCCACGACATATCGCGCACGAGTTGATGTTTGATTTTACAAACCAGGGATTCCGAACAGGCGAGGAGCGAGGCGACAAAACGGTTAGTGAGTTCCGAGTGCTCGGTCATAAAGAACTGCACGATTTTCCGCTTCAAGCGGGTCGTGAGGTCGGCGCCCGAAATTCGTTTATTCTTCAGGCTTTCGATAATGTCGAGCAACTTAGAGTCTTGCTTATATTTTCCCATCTCGGTCCTACGTCAAACTCTCCAGCGGGGTATTCATGGAATCGGCGGCGATGAGCTCCAAAGCCCGGCTGTTCCTGTACGATCCCTCGAGTTTAAGGCCGAGTACGATGCGGGCAACGGCCTCGTTGACGACGCCCGCCTGGTCGATTGTCAGCATGAATTCCATTTTGATCCTGTCCCCGCCCATCTCGTCCTCGAGGGTCTTCTGCTTGGCGCCTGCCTCCGCCCCCGCCTTTTCCCAGTCGAACTCCACGGTCATATCCTCAAGTGCCTGGAACTCGCGCTCGGTGAACGGGAGCGTGGCGAGGAGATCGTCGTCGGAAAACTCTTCTTTGAGGTCCTTAATGGTCTGCGCCAATTTCGGATAATTGGTCGTGAAGCGCGTCTCGTTGATCTCCACGGCGATGCGCTTAGCCTTGGCGTCGGAGATCTCGCCCAGATCGTAGCAGATCACGGAGGGCCAGGCGAGTTTGAGGATGGCGTCCAGCCGGTGATTGCCGTCCAACACCTCGTAGTAACCGGTTGTGAGGCGGCGGACGATGAGGTTGACAATCTGCCCGTTCCGTTTCAGGTTCTCTTGGAGGCGGGCCGATTTAAATTCGTCATCGTCCTTATAGTTCCATTCGGCCTTTACCAGGCGGTTCGTCTCAATCTCCCGCATGGCCTTGATGTCGTAGGGCTTGATGGCGGCGGGCAGCTTTTCCTCGCTCATATTATTTTCTCCCCTATCTCGGTACCGTGTTCGAACCTTTAAAATTTGTCGGTTTCATTCTTTTTTTTCCTTCCACCATCCCTCCTCCATCACGACCGCCCCGTTCTCCCCGTCCTCGTCCACCTGGCATTGGGCCAGGCGGAAGTGCCGCAATAACTGCTCGGCCATCATCTCGCAACTTAGCGTGTGGGGGCCGCGGAAATAACGGATGCAATAGCGTTCAATTTTTTCCTTGAGCGCGATAAACTCGATCTCGCGGTCTGGGCCGCCGACAACGGCAAAGGCCCGGACGTGAAATAGATGCCGGTGGGGGTGGCCGAGGAAATGGCCCTTCGGGGCGCCCGGCCAAAAATGGATCCCGGCGAAAGTGCAGTAGGCTTTGACCCAGCGGGTTATTGACATAAAAACCTCCTGAGAATATCGTCCATGTCCCCGGGATACAGCACTCGAGGACATTTATAATCCAAAAGCCCCTCCCGAATCAAATCCACCGCCTCGTCCTCGCTCTCGTAAAGGCGATGACCGCGAAGTGTTTCGGGATAGGAAAGTCGATTCGGAGCGACCGGCATACAGCCGGCGTTGACGGCCTCCTGCATCGCTATTCCGAACGTCTCCTGCAGCGCCGTAGAGACGGCCACGCGGCAGCGGGAGAGGAGCGCATAGTATTGGCTCTTATTCCGGCAGCCGCCTCCGGCCGCCGTCGTGACGAAGTGGAGTCCGTCGGGCGTCGCTCCGTAGCGGGTTATATAGCATTCGTGAAGGCGGGTGAACGCTTCGGGATCTTTCTCGGGGGCCAGGCGGTGCGGAAATACGACGATCGGTTCACGGTGAGGGTTCCCGTGGTGGCGGGGATTGTAGTGGACGGGAAAGCGGACGACGCTGATCTTGGCCGGGTCAACCTGGCGGGCCGAAATAAGCAAGTTTTGATGGAACCTGGTGGCAACGAAAACCCTGTCCAACAGGTGGAACCACCCTCTCTCGATATGCTCTGCCCACGAGGTTAGGCCTCGTTGGGTCAGAAAGTCCCACGGGTCATAAGTACCGGCATGGAGTATTGCAGTCAGCCTGACCCTCCTGCGGCCCGCGTCCCGTACATAGGCCAGGCTCTCGAGGCCCGGATACCAGCCGTCGCAAATCAATATGTTGAAATCGGAAGTGTGATCGGAACGGAGCAGGCGAAGGAGGCGGGCAAGTTGATGGGCCTTATAGAGGTTGGTGCCGTAGACGTCAAGGAATTCTCCCTCCTTGATCTTCTGCGAGACGTAACTGCCGACGAACTCGACCTTGGCTTCAAGGTGGTAGGCGCTCCTCGCCAGCCATCGCCACCACTGGAGGCTGTAGCGGGAGGCGATCCTCTCAATCGGAAGAATAACGTGTCTTATTCCCATGTCACTCCTTTGGCCGCCCACATCGCCGTCAGATGCCGCGCCAACGCGTTCTAGGCCGCCTCCGCCTTAAAAAGAGCCCAAGCGCCGGACTCTCGGATTCCGGGCTGATCGTACCGCAGGCGGCGCGGAAAAAGCTTGGCGGCCATGCGGGATTTTAGATATGGCTGGGCAAGCATCTTGCGGGTGACGGCGACGTATTCAACTCGGCCCGTTTTTTCATTGAACGTGCTCGCCTTGCCAAACCGCGTGACTGCCATCCAGCTTGAACTGTCGATCGAGAAAAAGGGCAGCGTCTCGTGGACCATTTGGGAATTCATGGCGAAGCCGTGGACGCGGATCTTGTTTTTATAGGCATATTCGATGTGCTTCAAATAAGGCAGCGACGGCCAGCACCGCTCCGCCCCTCGGCACTCCCCACGGGCGGCCCGGGGGCAGGCGCTCGAGGCGCTCATAGATTTCCTCCCAGGTTATTTGATACCGATTAGTTTCTGCCACTGTAGACTCAGCCTCCAATGCGGATGCTTTTTTATATACAGCACCACCGCCTCGACGTTCTTCATGCTGACGGGTTGGATGAAATGATAAAGAAACTCGGTCGTACTTCGAATAATTTCGATCCCGATTCTTCGTTCGAGCTCCGGGAAAAAGAGGACTTTTAACTCATGGCCCGTGCGTTGGATGAGCGGGGCGGGCGGCTTAGGGCTGACGGTGATCCAGTCCAGACCGAGACCGCTTATGTCGATAGTGCCATTTGTCTCAATGCCTATGTTCCAGGCCGGTTTCCACCCGCGCAATCTTCTCACCAGGTCCATCAGCCCATCCATTTGTATCGCCGGTTCGCCGCCGGTTATGATGACGTTTCTGCATACGGGCGGATTAACGGCTTGAGCTTTGGAATGAATCAAACAGACAGCCTTTTCGGTTGTCAATTCCTGGCCTTGGTCGTAAGCGTATTTGGTGTCGCAGAATTCACAGCGCAGATTACACCCGGCCAGGCGGAGAAAAACAGCCGGCATCCCCGCCCGGGCGCCCTCCCCCTGCAAGCTGTAAAAGCACTCGTTAATGTTAAGAGTTTTCATAGAACAGGATCGGGCAAACGAGCTTCGCGCTCGCTTTCTCCGACTCCCATACCTCGATCTCCGACAGGAGGAGTTTTTTGACGTGTAATTTTCGCCTCAGCGTTTCGGCCAGATAGAGCGCCACGTTCTCGGCCGTCGGCGGGTTGGCCTTGAAAAAAGGCCGGAAGGTGTTGATGAGACGGTGATCGGGAAGGGCAGTGCGGACGATCTTTTTTAAATCCTTGAAATCGATGAGCATCCCGTCCTTGATTATCAAATCCGGCTCCGGCGTCACCGTCACCTTTACCTGCCAGGTGTGCCCGTGCATTCGGCGACAGGGGCCCCGGTAACGAGGCAGAAAGTGAGCGGCGTCGAAATGCTCGACGATGGATAGATAAAGATCGGGCGTCCTGGCCTTGCCCTTCATTCCTTCCCCCTTCTTTGCTTCACGTCGATCGCGCCCCATATTTCCTTGCGCCTCTCAGAGCAGGCCTCTTTGAATCCCCCAAATTGTGACGTCAACACTTGGACCGTCACGTTTAAAGCGTTCACGCTTTCTTGCATTGGCTTCAAACCCTCGCTGATGGCAAACTTCAACTGCCCGTTAGTCAGTAGGGGGGCGGCGGATACCAGCGGCCCGGGATTGCCGGCAACCTGCCGTTCGTCATCGATCCGTTTTTGCTCGTTTTTCTTTTTCATATCGCCGGCCCATCTTAGGATCACTTTGACGAACATAAAAACCTGGCCCAAAATCGCCATCGCCACCCCGGCTCCGATCAGGCCGAGAAGCTCCTTGCTGATATTCACGGTTTCAAGCGCCATTCTGTTGTGTCCCCTTTTCTGTTAATTTTTCCGCCCTCGCGCTCTCTCTACCAACGTTCCTATCACACAACCGCCGATGCCCCACGCAAAGCGGATGGATGCCCGCTCCCACCAGGGGACGAAGGCTAGACGGGTAATTTCCTCGAGCGTATTCCGAAGCCCCGCATACTGCTCGTCCTTGAGTTTGATCGTCGCCTCGAGGCCGGCGATCCCAACATTGAGCGAGGAGATTTCGGAAGCCTTGGCGGCCAGGCTCGACCGCAGACCGGAGATCTCGCGGGCGTAGGCGGGTTCGCGGACCAGCGTGAAGTCCGCCCAGTCGTGGAGCCTGACGGCAGCGGTGCGGAAGGCGGCCAGTGAAAGTTCGATCGTGCCGGCTTCCGGCTTATACCATACCTCGGCCGTCCCGAGGATCCTTCGCGTTTCGGCGACGAGCGTCTCGGGCGGGGCATCCTTGAGCTTCGCCTCCGCATCGGCAGCGGCCGCGGCCGCCCGGCGCCGCGCCTCCGCCTCCTCATTCGCCCGCTCGAGAGCGGCCGCCGCCAGGATCGAGGATTGCTTGGCTTCCGCCCGGGCCGCCGCGATATCGACCCGCAGAACAGAGATCTGCGCTTCGAGTTCAGCGGAATGTTTTTGTTCGGCGGCTAGCAGCGCCCTAGCCATCGATCGCGCGGAGGCAATCGTTCCGATCAGAGCGCCGAGGAAAAGAAGGAGGGCGACTGCGGCAACGCAGAGCCAGGTAAATGCTCGCTTGTAGTCCATCCGTCACCTGCCCAAAAGATTAGGCTAGAAGGGGCCGGGTTGTCAAGGAGGGAAGCCGGCCGAAGCAGACGAAATCCGGCCGGTGGAAAGCGATCGTCATCGCCTGAGAAAGAATCAGCCGCACCGTTTCAAGATTCTCGTCGCCGATCCCGATCCTCGTCACGCGCTCGCGCTTAGAGCGGAACGGATCCCGGGGATCATCGCCCCATCGATGAACGGAGTGAATCACCAGACTCCTTCCTACCGTCTGATCATCCCGGATTAGTTTCGCAAAATAGCTGAGATTCCTCTTTTTGAACGGCTTATATTGTACCGGACTCAGCATCGGCTCCCAGCCAGGCGGATCCAAGGCCGGGACGGAATAGGTGAAAAATTTTGAGACATAAAGCGTCTTGCCGTCCTCAAAAAAATAAGCCTCGATCATCGCCTATTTCTCGTAGAGCCACAGTCTCGGCCACGGCAAGATCGTGGATATATCAACATGAAAGATTGTCTCTCCGATCCCAACGCGCTTAAAGCGGGCTGCTAGCGCAGCTTCCATGAATCGGAATCGGACTTCGGAGCCCCACGGTTTCCCGCCCGCCGGTTTCAGGTCGGCCGCCTCTCCGGTCAGGTGGGAGGAGTCGACGGCGCCGTTCACTTCGGCGTTGTGACGAGAGCAGCGGCAGCCGGATTCAACGATGATTTCGAACCCAAGCTGATCCCGCATTTTTTGAAGCTGCTCTACCAGGTACGGTTTCACGGCATCGAATCCACAACCACATTTGCAGGCGAATTCCGATCTCGAAAAATCTTTGGATAAATCGCCCATTTTTTAATTCTCCTTAGTCTCGGCCCGATAATTTAGCCCGATTGTATTTCTCTAACGCTGCGACCACCCTCTCTTTGACCTTCTCCCCGAAAATGATTTTTCCTTTCTCTAAAACAAGGAGCGTGACCTTTTCATATCCATGCGGCGGTGTCCAGACTTGAAGCATAAGTTCGATTGGAGTGGCGGGGTCGCTGATATCCTTCGTCAAAGAAAAGTGGACGGCACAATTAAGATATCCTTCGCTGATAAGTACTTGCTCAATGCCCATCATTTTCCTCCTTAAAAGAAATCCTCGCGCCGTATCTTGACGCGGGCGGCAAAACTGAAAAGAATGGCGGGAATTATTTTTGGATCCACATCTCGCCGCTTCGGCCTTTTTCTAATACTCAAATAACCTTCCTGAGTGATCCAAATGAGCCCGGCCGGAGATTCTACTTCCGCCACCTTGATCAACCCTTCGGGGCAGACCCAATAAAAAAAATGGCAATATTTGAGATATTTTTTCCACTTTCCCGCCAACTTGTCTCGAAGAAAATCCGACAGACTGATTTTGAATTCAAATCCTCGGAATACGTTCCCGAAATTTCGGATCATAAAGGCGTCGAAAATACATTTATGATAACTATCCGAATAGTTGTGATCAATCCATTCTCGGAGGTGCACATAGTGCTCAATCCCGAATTCGAAAAGGCCAACATCTTGGATGCGCCCTAGATAGTGTCCTCGGAATGCCTTTTTAATATCTTCGGCCGTGGAGATCATCGCTTTCTTTTTCTCGTCTTAAATGGCAGGTTGAGCCGGAGATGGCACCTCTGACAAAGGGCGATGAGATTCACCCGCCGATTGTCTGAGAGATCGCCGTTGATATGATGAACGGTCAGTACAACCGGCCCGCCACTCCGCGTAAGCATATTCTGTTTAGTCCGGCACAATTCGCAGCGCCAGCCGGCCCGCTCCCGGACGTGGAGCGAAATCCGCTCCCAATCAGGATGATAGAGGAGGCGGTCCATCGGGCTCATTTATGGCCTAATCCTACCCTTGCGCGGTCCTTTCCCTCTCTGATAACCAACGAGGACCCTCAGGATGGGCCTACAAACGCGCCTGGTGCATTTAATGGCGGGGCCTGTGGAGAGGGGTCAAGAGCGGGTTCTCAGGGGCTGTAGGGGCAAAAAAAAGACCCTTCAATCTTAGCATAGATGCCTATTCGGACATCAACTCGCACCTAGCCAACGCGTGTGTCAGCGGCCATCCGAACAGATCGAAGTGCGGCCGAGGCGTCATCTGTAAATATTTTTCAGATAGCCCCAAATCCGCAGCCGCCTTGAATAGCAGAGTTCCGTCGGCGAGAAGGTGAGCCGTCTCTTTTCCGTTCCGTTTCATGCCCGTATCATGGATGGCAATACCGCCGGCATAGATATGAGCGAGGGCTTCTCGATAGGCTCCACGTTTAAAATGCCGCCACTTCATTGTGTCGTCAACTTCATCCGCGGGACTCGATAACCACATACTCGACAAACCTGGCCGGGCAGGAGGCGTGAGGGAATACGCTTGGGCTGGACTTTCGGGCAGCCGGGGCAATCGATCCCCAATTGAGCCTTTCTTATCCGTTCCTGTTCCTTAAAGGCCCGCCAGATATCGCCCGTGTCGCCCATCTCTATATCTCCATCTTTTCGACTTCCGATACAGCCTCCTCGCCTCGCTCGATCGCGGCCAGGGCATCGAAAACCTTATCGGACCAGCCGGCGATCAGCGTCACGTCTCGCCTTCTCAGTGAAATCGGCGTTGTCCCGTAGCCGGTCAAGTCGAACAGCGTCAGCCGGGCCTTGGGATAAAGAGCCTGGTATTTGTTCCAAGCATCATTCATCGCTCCATAGCCGGAAATTCTTAATCCGCGGACAGGCAAATCCCAGGTCGAATCCCAAAGTTGGCAATCTGTAAAAATGCAAAAACGATCGGCTTCGATCTTGTTCGCGATGGCCCATTCGACAGCCAGGTGGCCGTTAGTCGAATAACCCACTTCCCCAATCCGTCTCCGCATAGCGAGGCAATTACCGAGAATATTGCCGGGCGGAAAATCGATCACCTTCCATTCATCTCCGAAGATACCGACCACCGCCGTCTTCCGATTGCTTTTCAGGAGAGCCCCAAGGACGATCCCGATATCCAGGTTTTGGATGACCGACTTTTCGGAAACGTTGTGCTGCATGGAACCCGAAAAATCGCAGGCCACCACGACCCGCTCCTCGCTGATCGCCACGTTGACGATCGAGGCAAGAGTCGCCGCCTCAAGAGCCAATAAAACGGCCGCTTTCTCGAAGACAGCTTGATCGCTGCCGGAGATCTCAACATAGGCGGAAAAATACCGAAAGGGAAGTTGACGAGATTTGGCGACCTCGACCGAATTGCTGATCTTGTCGCAGACCGCCTTGAGGTGATTCTTGGAGACGCCAGCTCTGAGAATGTTCCGCAAGTTTCGCAGCAGGGCCATATAGCCGACCTTGCCCGAATCGATCAGCCCCTCCCAGGTCTCCTTTTTATTCCCCTTCGCCGACAATTCGGTCTCCCAGGTGTAGGGCGTCTCAAGCCTCTGCTCGGCCAGGCGCTTGAATATCTCGGCCTGGCTCGCATCCTTCGGTTTCGGATGGACAAGGAACATGACGTCCCGCAGTCTGATCGCCGTTTCCCGATCGTATTTGGCAAGCTGATATGCGTCGAAGGTATTAAAGGCGTCGGCCAGCCCGAGGCGGAGCTGCTTCGGCAGCCGGTTCAAAATCTTCGACCGCGGATCCCTGCTGATCCGATCCTCGGCCGCCGCAAAGTAGGCCAGAATCTCGGCCAGTTCGTCGGCCCGTTTGATGACCCGCCGGACGGTCCGTCGCACTAGATCGTCGCCCTTGTGGACCCTGCAGAGCTCCACGGCCAGTACCAGCGGCATTGTCCGCAGATACATCTTCTCCCTAACATAGACGGCCAGCTTGGCGACGAACTCGGCCGGCACTCGCTTAATCAGTGCCCGCAGCCGCTTTAGTTCGTTCGCCACTTCCGGTACATAGAATTTCGGCCGGAGGCTCGATGTGCAAGCCAGCGCGTAGAGCGCCTCTCGGGGCCCCATATTGAAAGCCAGGTCGCCCTCAAAATTGACGGTCTTCTCGGAGCCTTGAGTGGATTTGTTGAAAGGTGTCATTGTGGAAGCCCTCCCTCTGTTGAAATAAAAAAAGCCGGGGTAACAGCCGGTGACGGTACGGAAGCGCTCTGCCACTGAGCTACCGAGCCCGAAGACTCAGACGGGAATCGAACCCGCGACCTCTCGATTATAAGTCGAAGTATCCGTCGCCTACGACACCCGGTCTTAACGACTTTATGAGAATGGGGAGAACAGCCGGCGAGAGAAACTGCCCTTTCGGGCAAGGTTCCAAGGCCGAAGTATCTCTCACCTACGCAACCCCATTTTGTAGCGGAGATTGAAGGGCAAGGAGAACAGCCGGCAAGAGAGACTGGCCTTTC
>Ga0315295_10000149_pt1 | contig 58220 bp, 50 predicted proteins | sample YL17G14_0_MG_FD_204453 | JGI IMG/M metagenome (GOLD analysis project Ga0315295, IMG submission 204453) | Sediment microbial communities from Yellowstone Lake, YNP, Wyoming, USA - YL17G14_0 | ecosystem: Environmental > Aquatic > Freshwater > Lake > Sediment | place: USA: Wyoming | collected... | reverse complement strand
TGAAGTTGAGTTCCCCGGCGCGCGGCACCCACAGGAGCTTGGTCAGCTTGGTGTCCTCCAGGAATTCCGCCAGCGACGCGAACTGCCAGAGCGATTCCGAGTGGCGCGGCCCGAGCGCGGCGTAGTCGAGCGGCTGGGTGGCGACCAGGTCGGCGAGCTTGGTGACGGCCTCCTCGATTTCCGCCTCGAGAACCGGATCCAGCGAATCGGCGGGCCGGAGGGAAGCGAGCAGGCGCGTCCATTCCTCCAGCGCGAGCACCAGCGGGGCGGGGGCCTGCCGGTGGTCGAGTTCGGCGAGCAGCAGCCGGGCGTCGGTGTCGGTGGCGCGATGCGAGTGTGCGCCGGCGACGCGCGAGGGCAGGTTGTGCGCCTCGTCGACGACCAGCAGCGTCTCCGCCGGGTCGAAGCCGGGTTGTTCGTAGAACAGCCCGCGGTTGTCGGGCGCGAAGACGTAGTTGTAGTCGCCGATCCACACGTCGTTGAAGGCGAGGGCGGTGCGGGTGATCTCGTAGGGGCAGATGCGGGCGTCGCCCCCGGCCCGGCGCAGCGTGTCGAGGTCGTGCGGCTGGGTGTCGTCGAGGTAGAACTTGGCCAGCCCGCTGCCCGGCCAGCGCTCGGCGCAGTCGCGCAGGTAGTCGCAGCCGTCGCGGACGCAGTGGAACGTGTGGTTGACGCAGTGCTCCGCCTTGTTGCGGACCTGCCACGCCGCCACGGGCGTGGCGGCGGGTGAGAAGTGAGAGTGAAGGTGAGGAGGGGGAGAACTCCTGGCGGTTTCAGTCATGGCCCGCAGTGTCTGCATGACATGGATCTGGCCGGTGGACTTGCCGGTCAGCCAGATGAGCCGGGCGAAACGACCGGCGCGCATCTGGCCGAGCGCGAACTCCAGCACGCAGCCGGTCTTGCCGTAGCCGGTGGGGGCCTCGAATAGGAGAATTTGAGATTTCAGATCTGAGATCTGAGATCCGCCGAAGGCGGCTTGCAGGTCCTGCTGGATCGTTTCCTGGCCGGGGCGGAGGGACTCGAAGGCCGGGTGGAAAGTCAGCGAGCGGCGGCGCTCGGTGGCGCGCTGGCGGAGGTTGAGGAACTCGACGAGCGCGTCGAGCTGGTGGTGGACCAGCGCCTCGTCGAACGGCGTCAGCGCGATGGTCTGCGCCAGACCGGAGCCGGCCTCGACGAAGACCAGCTCCGCCTTCGTAGCCTTGGCGCCGAGCGCGCGGCGGAGCACGGCGTAGGCGGCGAGCTGGAGGAAATAGGGCGGGTAGTCGGCGCGCAATTCCGCCTCGTCGGCCGGCAGCGGACGGGTGACGCTCTTGATCTCGCGCAGGGTGTCCCCGACCAGCTGGTCGATGCGGCCGGTGAGATGGAAGGTCCACCCGCGGTGCGTGAGCCGGCCGTCGATGGCGACCTCGAACTGAACGTCGGGGCGTAAAGCCCCTCCCACACTATTTTCCTGCTCGGTGCGGGCGCGGAGTTCGTTGTGCCAGTGCTGGCCGAGTTGGGCGCGCCAGAGACCCTGCGGGCCGCCGCCGGACTCGTGCGGGCCGAGCGCGAAGCTGGCGAATTCGCCGACGCTCAGGCTGGCGGTGCGGTTTTCAAGGGAGAAATGCATCCGAGGGGAACCACGGAACACACGGAAGACACGGAAGGGAAGCGGGAAGATAGCGACGAGATTGGAGGGCGCTGTTTTGTGGCACCGGCTTCCAGCCGGTGGATCCCTGCGGCTGGAAGCCGCAGCCACTGATTTCGAACCTACAATCTAATTTCCGTCTCGCCACGGACCCAGTCCTCCAGCTGGCGGATGAGGCGGGCAACGGTCGCGGCGTCGGCGGTCTGGGCGGCGAGCGGCTGGTTCAGGAGCTGCGTGGCGGCGGTGCGGTCGGGCGCGGCCAGCTGCGGCCACCACTGCTGTTTCACCGGGTAACCCTCGTCGCGGAGGAAGCAGTAGAGCGCCTTGAGCCAGACGAGATCGGGGCGGCCGCCGGCGGCGAGCGCGGCGAGGCTCGAGCGCAGCAGGTCGGCGACGGGCGGGCGGGACTCATCGGGCACCGGGTTGCGCGTGACGAGCGCGGCCAGCGCGGCGGCGGCCTTGAGGGCGTCGTAGGACCGGCCGATGCCGGCGCGCTGGGCGATGAAGCGGTGCTCCTTGATGAACCAGGTGCGGCCCTGGTTGGAGGATTCCAGCCAGAGCTCGGCCTCGTCGAAGAGGTCCAGCCGGCCTTCGCTCCGCGGGGCGGAGCTACGGCGCGCCAAGGAGGCTTTGGCGGACTTGGGAATCCGCAGCAGGAGGTGCAGCAGGCCGTGTTCGCCGGACCAGGCGGTCAGCTGCTCGAACGAATCGGAGCCCGAGGGGGACTTCGCGAGGATGAGCGCGGTGGTCTGGAGCTGCTGGGGCAAGGGAGTGAGGGCGGGAATATGCCAGGCTTTGGAGGGCTCGCGTCCCTGCGAGCCGTTTCGGGCGGAAAAAGCGGCCCGCAGGGACGCGGGCCCTCCAGTCAGGGCTTTCGCAGTGCGGCTTTCGCGGCCGCAGGGTCGCTCCACGACGGCAGCACGGCGCCGCAGGAGATCACGGTCTTCATGCCGTCGCCCACGGACATCTCAAGCTCGATGACCTCGGCGACGGGCAGGAACATGAAGAAGCCGTTCACCGGGCTGGGGCAGGTGGGCACGAACACCGCCCAGTGATCCGCCTTCAGGTGGTGATGGGGCTCGCCGCGGCCGATGTTGGTGACGAACCCGATGCTGTAGGCACCGGGGCGGGGAAACTGGACCAGCACGACCTTGCTGAACTGGGTGCGGTCCTTGGCGCCGAAGGTCTCGATGAACTGCTTCACGCTGTTGTAGAATCCGCCGATGCCGGGGATGCCCTGGATGAAACGCTCGGCGACGGCGCCGACGAACTGTCCGAGGAAGATCCGCGACAGGTAGCCGAGCAGCGTGACCAGCCCCAGCACAATGACGGTGGTCAGCACGTCCCAGACAAGCCCGGGCAGGTGGATCAGTGCATCCGGCAGGTAGGGGATGAAAAGCGGCGTGATGGACCCGCCGACGAAGCCGATGATCAACCGCAACGCCCAGATGGTCACGACCAGTGGGGAGACCAGCAGCAAGCCGGTCAGGAAGGCGTTGCGCAGGGATTGGAAGCGGGATTCGGCCATGGACAGGGATTAACCACAGATAGGCGCGGATGAACACTGATTTTTTTGCGGGGCTCGGAAGACAGATATGGTGGCGCGCGGCCTCTGGACGCGCGCCACCTCGCTTCAATCCAGCCGGAATTCTGGGATGGCCCGCGCGGCCTGCAACAGTGCCATCGCGCGCTTTTCTGCGGCGCGCATCCGGCGCTTCTTCGCGGGCTGGAGGTCGTCATGGCCGGCGAGATGCAGCCAGCCATGCACGACATAGAGGGTCAGCTCGGCGGAGAAAGCGGCTTGGAGGGCTCGCGTCCCGGCGAGCCGCCGCCCGGCGGGAGACGGGCCCTCCACCAATCCCACATACCGGGCCGCCGTGTCGGCCGAGACGCAGATTTCGCCGGCGAGGCCGGCCTCCGCATCGCCCGCAAAGGTGATGACATCCGTCGCCGTCGGGTCGCCCATGAAGTCGCCGTGGATTTTCGCGAGGGCCGGGTCGGTGAGGAAGACGAGGGAAAGTTCGCCTTGGGGAATGGCGGATGGCGGAATGCGGAAGGCGGATTGCCGGGCCTCCAGCGTGTGGATGATGCGGGCCACGGCGGCGCGGTTGAAGCGCAGGCGCGGGTGGCGGTTGGTAATGGCGATGGAACGCTTCATGTCGCGATTCCGCCGGCGGGCCTTCCAATTGACAGCCGGGCACATGAAATTACGCCGGCCCGATCGGCTCGGCGGACCTGGCCGACTCGTAGGCGTCGATGATCTTCTGCACGAGCGGATGGCGCACGACGTCGGACGCAGTGAAGTAGTGGAACTCGATGCCGGGGATGTTGCGCAGGATGCGCGGGGCCTGCACCAGACCCGAGGTCCGGTTGCGGGGCAGGTCGATCTGCGTGATGTCGCCGGTCACGATCATGCGCGAGTCGTCGCCGAGGCGGGTGAGGAACATCATCATCTGCTCGTGGCTGGTGTTCTGCGCCTCGTCGAGGATGATGAAGGCGTTGGCGAGGGTGCGGCCGCGCATGTAGGCCAGCGGGGCGATCTCGATGACGCCCTTCTCGGAGAGCGTGGCGACGTCCTCGGGGTCGAGCATGTCGTGCAGCGCGTCGTAGAGCGGGCGGAGGTAGGGGAGGATCTTCTCGCGCAGGTCGCCGGGCAGGAAGCCGAGGGCCTCGCCGGCCTCGACCGCCGGACGGGTGAGGACGATGCGCTGCACCTGGTTCCGGAGCAGGGCCGAGATGGCCGCGGCCATGGCGAGGTAGGTCTTGCCCGTGCCGGCGGGGCCGATGCCGAAGACGATCGGGTCCCGCTGGATGGCCTGCAGGTAGAGCTTCTGGCCGATGGTCTTGGGGACGACGCTCCGGCGCTTGGTGGCGATGACGAGCGGCTCGTTGAACAGGGCCCGCAGGCTCGCGCCGGCGTCCTTCGTGTAGAGTGCGAGCAGGCGCAGGAAATCCGGCGTGCGCATCGCCAGGCCCTGGGTGCGGCCGGCGTTGAGCAGGGTGAAGAACTCCGCGGCGCGCGCGACGGCCCCGGTTTCGCCGTCAATCTGGAGCCAGTCGTCGCGGGTGACGAGGCGCACGGTGAGCGCCTGCTCGACCCGGGAGAGGTTGTCCACGCTGCCACAATACAGCTGGTTGAGGTGGCGGGCGTTCGGGTAGCGGAGCGTCTGGGATTCGGGCACGAGATTCAGAGGACGGAGGACAGAGATCAGAGGACAGAAATCAGAGGACAGAATTCGCGAATTGTCATCCTGAGCGCAGCGAAGGATCCAGCAGGATGAACGAAACGCATGGATTCTTCGCTGCGTTCAGAATGACAGATTTCACATGTCATGGGTTTGCTCAGCCTTTGGCGGCGAGCTTGTCGGCCACGGTGCGCAGCCGCCGATACATCGCCTGGAGCGACTGCGGCAGCACGCGGGTCTTGCCGATGACGGGCATGAAGTTGGTGTCGCCGTTCCAGCGCGGGACGATGTGGGCGTGGAGGTGGCGGATGCTGCCGCCGGCCGCCGCGCCGAGGTTGAAGCCGAGGTTGAAGCCGTCGGGCTTCAGCGCGGCCTGCAGGATTTCCTGGCCGAGGATGATCTCGTCCATCAGGTCGGCGCGCTCGGCGGGCCTGAGTCCGCTGAGCCCGGCCACGTTGCGGAAGGGCACGGCGAGGAGATGGCCGGCGTTGTAGGGGTAGCGGTTGAGGACGAGGTAACTGAGCCTGCCGCGGTGGACGATGAACGCGGCGGCGTCGTCGCCGAGCGCCGGCAGCTTGGTGAAGAGCTTCCCGCCGTGCTTTTCGCGCGGCGCCTCGATGTATTCCATGCGCCAGTAGGCGTGGAGGTGATTCATGGTCGGGCGCAGCCTTGGCCGGGACGGAGGGGATGTCAAAACAGGTATTGGGGCGGATGCTTTGCTCCGCATACGAAAAATCGGACTGAAGGTGGGCGTCGATTTCCATATCGACGCCAGTCGCCGATTTGGAAATCGCCGACCACCCCGCAATCCGCGCTTTGACAGCCGGCGAAGTTTCACCAAGCTGCGCCCGTGCTCGTCGAATACAAGAACGTCAGGCAAATGCCCGGCCAGGGTTTGCGCCGCTGGTTCGAAGGCGAGCACTCCGAACTGGTCGTGTGGTATCAGCCGGATGCGAAGACGGTCGAGGGGTTTCAGATCCTCTACCAGCTGCAGGGCCGGGAGCGGGCGCTGACCTGGCGCGAGGGCGAGGGCTTCGAGCACAGCCAGGTGGAGAGCGACTCGGGCTCGCCCTTCAAGAACCTCACGCCCATCCTGCTGCCGAACGGCACCATCCCGTGGCCGCAGGTCCTGGCGGAATTTGCCGAGGACAGCGCCGCGCTCGAGCCGGAGCTGCGCGACTTTGTGCGGCGGCGGCTGGAGGCGCAGGGCTGATGGACCGCCGGCTCATCTGGTTCTGCGCGCTGCTGGCGCCCGTGCTGGCGTGGTCGGCGGTGCGACCGCACGACTATTTCACCTGGTTCCTCGAGGTCCTGCCGATCTTTCTCGGCCTGCCGGTCGCGCTCGCGCTGCACCGGCGCTTTCCCCTTTCCGACCTGCTGCTGGTGCTCCTGGGGTGGCACGCCGTCCTCCTGATCTTCGGCGGGCACTACACCTACGCCCGCGTGCCGCTCGGCGACTGGGCGATGCACTGGTTCGGCTGGACGCGCAACAACTACGACAAGCTCGGGCATTTCACGCAGGGCTTTGTGCCGGCCCTGCTCGTGCGCGAGATTTTGGTGCGGGGCTCGCCGCTCAAGGGGAGCAAGTGGCTCGCATTCCTCGTGGTCAGCGTCTGCCTCGCCTTCAGCGCGCTCTACGAGCTGATGGAATGGCTGACGGCGGTGATGTCCGGCGCCGCGGCGGAAGACTTCCTCGGCACGCAGGGCGACCCGTGGGACACGCAGACCGACATGGCGCTGGCGCTCGTCGGCGCCACGGTCGCGGTGCTCGTGATGGCGCGCTGGCACGACCGGTCGATGGCGAAGGTTGTAGCAGGGCGGGATCGCTGATCCCGCCTGAATATTGAGGTGGGCGCCGCTTTCCATACCGGCGCCGATCGCCGATGTGGAAATCGGCGACCACCATGGCGGGATCGGCGATCCCGCCCTGGCCCCTACCGGCTTGCACGTGAAAGCTCACCGGCTTTGCTGAACCTCACGTGACCACCCACTCCCAGGCCTCCCCCAAGCCCCCCGCGACCTTCCTCGCGGCACTCGGGTTGTCGGCCGGCTTCATGGCGTTCGTGGCGTGGGACCAGTCGCACTGGTGGCGCGTGAAGGAGGACTATTCGTTCGGCTGGCTGGTGCCGGTGTTCGTCACGTATGTGGTGCATGACCGCTGGTCGAAAATCCTTGCGCGCCGGCGCGAGGCGGAAGCCGGCCCGGCCAGCCCGCAGTGGGTGCGGTGGACGCTGAACACGGCCGCGGGCCTCGGTCTGGCCGGCGGCGCGCTGTTCTTCCTGCTCGGGGCGTTCTACCGCGCCGGTGCGGGCACGTCGCAGCCCGGCACGTTCGCGCTGACGCTCGGCATGGTCGCGATCGTGCTGCCGCTGATCTTTTTCAATGTGGTGGAACCGGGTGTAGGTCGGGGTTTATCCCCGACGGAAGGTGTCGGGCGTGAAGCCCGACCTGCAGGCGTGGGGGCCCTCCTGGTTGACGGCCGCTTCCGGGTGGCGGCGCTGTTCATCTTCCCGGTGCTGGTCTGGCTGATCTCCGCGCCGCTGGTGTCGGCCGTCGAGTCGCAGGTCAGCCTCTTCCTGCTGCGCAAGGTCGTGACGGTCGTGGCGTTCGTCTTCGACCTGCTCGGCTGCCCGATCGAGCAGCAGGGGAACGTGCTGCTGCTGCCGAAGGGCCCGGTGGGGGTGGCCGACGCGTGCTCGGGCATCCGCTCGCTGACGGCGTGCCTCTTCGCGGGGTCGTTTCTCGGTGCGGTGCTCCTCGCGGAATTCTGGAAAAAGGCCGCGCTGGTCGTCGCCGCGATGGGCTTCGCCTTCCTCATGAACCTTGCCCGCAGCCTCTTTCTCACCGGCTGGGCCTACGCGCACGGGCCCGACGCCATCAACGGCACGGTGCATGACATCGCGGGCTACGCCGTGCTCGGGCTGACCTGCGCCGGGCTGCTCGCGCTCGTGCCGCTGCTAAACCTGAGATTCGAGACGGCCGTCCCGCCCGCGCCGCCGCCCTGACCCGGCGGAGTCAGTTGGCCGCCTGCTCCTTCTGCAGCTCCGTGCGGATGTCGGTCAGGATCTCGCAATACCGCCACGCGGCGGGGGCGTCGGGTTCCTGATGGTGGTCGGGCTTCAGCGTCAGATGGCCCGTGGCCAGCAGCACGCGTTTCACCTCGGGATTCTGGCGCACTTTTTCCCAGGTCGCCGCGACGATCAGCCGGTGGTGCTCGCCCGGCACGGCGGGCCGGTAGTCGAAGCGCCGGCCCTCAAACGACACCCAGCCGATGCCGAGCTGCTTCATGTTGGCCGACGCGAGGTCGCCGGCGCGCTTGGCGTCGAACGCCGTCAGCTGCGCCACCTCGGCGCGGGAATGGACCCAGGCCACGCCCGGCGCCGCGCGCGGGTCGTCCGCGCCCTCGGGATATTTCATCATCTGCCAGAAGCCCTCGAGGCTGGCGCAGCGCACGCCGCGGTAGGTGAACGGCGTGGCGGCGAAGTTGGACAGCAGGCCCAGCTCGTAGCGCTTGGAGAGGATGACCTCGCCCGGCCCCGCGGCCTGCGGCAGGATTTCCCAGGCGGGCGCGCCTTCCGCCGGCACGGGCGTCCACCAGTGCGCGGGATACTGCGGGTCGCGGGGGATCGCGGCCGACTCCGCGGCGCGACCACCAGCGGGTGCAACGGTCAGGATCAGGGCGATGGCAAGTCCGAGTCGCATCACGCGTTCAAGGCAGCGGGGTGCACAGCGAGACGGTGTGGCCGTCCTTGTCCCGGAGGCACGCCGTGGTCTGGCCCCAGGGCTTGGTGGTGGGTTCGTTCACCACGGTGGCCCCGGCCTTTACCGCGCGGGCAAACAGCGCCGGCACATCGGACGTGACCAGCGAAATCTCAAAGCCCAGCGGCGCCTTGTCGGAGGCGGCGGGCGTGAATACCTTGAATTGCGTCCGGGCCAGCGCGAAATTGTAGAAGGCCAGGCGGCACACCCCGGTCTCAACCTCGCCATAGGCCTTGCCCTGGTCGTCGTTGTAGAAGCGGCGGGTCAGGCCGAACGCTTCCTCGTAGAAGGCGAGGCTGGCTGCGACATCCTTCACATACAGGACCACGTAGCCGATCGTGATGGCGGGTGCATTCATGGCTTTTCCCTCAGATTTGGGACCTTCCTTGTTGGTTTCGGCAACCATACCAGTGCTCGCGATCAACAGCGAGCCCGCGAGAAGGATGCAACGCGTCGCATTCATGGCGGTGCTGCATACCAAAGGGGCACGCGGCTTGCGAGCGATTTGCTGCGGAGGCGTCGCCTGCTTGGCCCCCAACAAGACACTTCACCAAGGCTAGGGCCTACCCGTGGGGGCGGGCTCTGATCGAGCCGGAACCTTCCGTTCAGGCAGCACGATGAACTCGGAGGCGTGGGCGGGGGCGAGATATTGCTTGGCCAGCTCGCTCAGTTCGGCGGTGGTGATGCTTTCGATGTCGCTGTAGCGCGTGCGGCTCCAGTCGAGGTGTCGCGGGAATTCCTGCGCGGAGGCCAGCACGCTGTTAAGCCAGTAGGGGTTCGTGCGGGCGGACTCGCGCACCGACGTGAGCCGGGGCTGCTTGGCGCGGACGAGTTCCTCCTCGGTCACGCCGTTGTCCTGCATCGCGGCGGCGACGGTGAGGACGGCGTCGGCGACAGTGCGGGCCTGGTCGGGCGCGACGGTGGCCTCGGCCACGACGTAGCCGTAGCCGGGATAGGTCTCGCTGAGGTCGGTCGTGGCGACGGGGCTGTAGGTGCCGCCCATCTCCTCGCGGATCTTCACGCGCAGCCGGTCGGAAAAAACATCGGCGAGCAGCCGCAGCCGGCGGGCGACGCGGGCGTCGCGCGAGTCGGTGGCGGGCCAGTAGAGCTGCACGATGCCCTTGGGGATGTCGGTCAGCACCGCGTATTGCTTCACGAGGGGCGCGGCGGGCAGGGCCACGCGCCGGGCTGCGGCGTAATCGGGCTTGTCCTTGCGCTTGGCCAATGCGCCAAAGGTCTGCGCGACGGCGGCGATGGTGGCGTCGGGATCGAGGTCGCCGACGATGGCAATCTCGATCGGGCCCTGGGCGAACTCGGGCGCGAGCCAGGCCTTCAATTCGTCGAGCGTGCGGAAGAGCATGACTTCCTTGGGCGGCAGGCCGAAGCGCTCGTCGCCACTTGCGAGCAACCGCTCGGCGTCGAGTTGCAGCGGGCCCTCGGGCGTGTGCTCGAGCCGGGCATAGAGCTGCTCGGCGCCCTTCCTGACCTGGCGGAGCGACTCGGGCCGGTAGCCGGGGTCGGTGAGGTAGGCGCAGAACAGCTGGAGCTGCAACAGCAGGTCGTCGCGGTTGGTCGCGCCGCTGAAGGTGAAGGCGTCGTCCCCTGCGCCGAAGCCGAGGCCGAGGGTCTTGCCCGCGAGTATGCGCTGGAGGTCGTCCACGCTGTGCCGGCCGAGCCCGCCGGGGGTGAAGGCGACGTTGGCCAGCAGGCCGAGGCCGGGCGAGCCGGGCGGCTGGGTGAGCGTGCCGCCGCCGACGCGCACGGAGACGCGGATGGTGCCGGCCTCGAAGTCGGTGGCCTTGAGGTTGAGCCGCACGCCGTTCTTGAAGCGGAGCAGCGTGGCGCCGAGGTCGTCGACCGCCTCGGTCTTCGCGACCTTCCCGGGCCGGCCGAAATCGGTGTAGGCGAACGCGGCGGACACGGTCTTGGCCGGCGGGGCGACGGCCACGCGGCGGCTGGCGGCGTAGGCGGCGGCGAGGGTCGGGCCGGGGCGGGGCAGGGTGAGGTTGCCGGTGACGAAGAGCTTGCGGCCGGGCGCCTCGTTCCAGACGGCGCGCAGCGCGGCGGTGCAGTCCTCAGGCCGGAGCAGCGCGAGGGCGGGGGAGTAAAGCGCGAGGTCGGCGGCCGGGTGGGTGAAGACCGAGCGGTCGAGCAGGTCGTTGGTGAGGTCGTCGGCGAGCGCGGCCGAGTGGCGCGTGGCGGCGGTGTGCACCGCCTGCTCGAGGTTGTTGTGCATCCCGGCGACGGCCTCGAGCAGCTCCTCGGTCTGGAAGCCGTGCTCGAGGGCGCGGCGCAGCTCCTGCTCGGCGACGGTGAGCGCGGCGGCCCATTGGTCGGGCCGGCAGTCAAGCTCGAGCGAGGCGTTGCGGAAGAAATCGAACTGCTCGGTGACGCCGACGATGCCGCTCAGGAACGGCGCCCCCTCCTTCTTGGCCAGCACCTCGAGGCGCCGGTTGAGCATCTGCAGGGCGAGGGTGCGCGGGAGATATTTCAGTCGCAGCGCGACGGTGTCCGGCTCGTAGGCGTAGGGCAGGACGGTCTCGAGGGCGACGCTGACGCTGCCGGCCTCGGATTCGGCATGCAAGGAAGTCTCGATCTCAGCCGGCGCCGCGACGATGCCGAGGCGGGGTTCAGGCCGGGCCGGCGCGCGCGCAGCCAACGGGCCAAAGATCTCCGTCACGAGCGGCCCGACTGCGGCGGGTTCGATGTCGCCGGCGATGATGACGAAGATCCGCTCGGGGCGATACCAGGCGTCGTAGAACTCCCCGAAGCGCTCACGCGGGGCATGGCGGATGACCTCCTCCACGCCGATGGGCAGACGCTGCGGAAAGCGCGTGTCGGGCACGAGAAATTCCAGCTCGGCGAGGAAGGTGCGCAGGCCGACCGAGTCGCGCGCGCGCTTCTCGCTCAGGATGATGCCGCGCTCCTGGTTGATCTCCGCCGGGTCGAGCGTGAGGCCGCCGGCGACGTCCGCGAAGAGGGTCAGACCCTCGCGCAGCGTGGCCGGCCTGGTGTCGGGCAGCTCGAGCCGGTAGATGGTGCGGTCGAAGTTGGTCGAGGCGTTGGTGTCGCTCCCGAATTCCATGCCGAGGCGCTGGAAGAACTCGACGACGCTGGCGGCGGGGAAATGCCGGCTGCCGTTGAAGGCCATGTGCTCGAGGAAGTGGGCGAGGCCGCGCTGGTTCTCGGCCTCGTGGACCGAGCCAACCTTCACCGCGAGGCGGAGGCTGACGCGGCCCTTGGGCTCCGGGTTGTGGACGAGCGCGTAGCGCAGGCCGTTGTCGAGCCGGCCCCAGCGGACGGCGGGATCCACGGGGAGGTCGCTGCTTTCGTGCGCGAAGTCGGCGGCGAAGGCCAGCAGCGGGGCGAGGAGGAGCGCGGCGAAAAGTGCCCGGGAATGACGGGCAGGGCGGGATTGGGACATGCGGGTGGGAATTGTTCCGACCCGCGGCGGGACTGCAAGTTTCCAGCGGCGGGGCCAATGCAATCTGACCACAAATTGCACGGATGGCACGGGTGGATATTTCCCGAGGGTCATCCTGAGCGCAGCGAAGGATCCAGTGAATTGTCCGCCCATGGCTGTCATGCTGGATTCTTCGCTGTGCTCAGAATGACAGGTTTGGGGGATCCAGCTTTTCTCATCCGCGAATTCCGCGGTCGATTTCCGCGTGGATTGTCCCGGGCGGCCGCCCCCCGCCGCGGCGAGTTTAGTGTGGCCAAATGCACCGGGCTTTTATCTCTTGGAGGATGTTGAAAGCGAAGCCCCAGTCCAAGCCCGAGCTCGTCAACGTCCGGCTCGCCAGGCGCAAGGGCCCGGTGTCGAAATTTGTCGCGCAGCACTACCGGCATTTCAACGCCGCGGCCCTGCTCGACGCCGCCCAGGGCTACGAGGCGCATCTGGCGGCCGGGGGCGAAATGATGGTCACCCTTGCCGGGGCCATGTCCACCGCCGAGCTGGGCATCTCGCTGGCCGAGATGATCCGCCGGGACAAGATCCACGCGATCGTCTGCACCGGCGCCAACCTCGAGGAGGACATCTTCAACCTGGTGGCGCACGACTACTACGAGCGCGTGCCGCACTACCGCCACCTGACGGCGGCCGACGAGCAAGACCTGCTCGACCGCCACATGAACCGCGTGACCGACACCTGCATCCCCGAGATGGAGGCCATGCGCCGCATCGAGCGGATGGTGCAGGCCGAGTGGGTGAAGGCCGACCGGGCGGGCGAACGGTATTTCCCGCATGAATTCCTCTACAAGGTCATCCGCAGCGGGAAGCTGAAGAAAAGCCACCAGATCGACCCGCGGCATTCGTGGATGCTGGCGGCCTGCGCGAAGAATCTGCCCATCATCGTGCCCGGCTGGGAGGATTCCACCCTCGGCAACATGTTCGCCGCCTCGGTCATCCGCGGCGACGTGAAGGACGTCCACACCGTCCGCTCGGGCATCGAATACATGACGTGGCTCGCGGCGTATTACACACAGACGGCGAAGAAGCTGCGGAACGGCGAAGGCAGCGTCGGGTTTTTCCAAATCGGCGGCGGCATCGCGGGCGACTTCCCCATCTGCGTCGTGCCGCTGCTGCACCAAGACCTCGGGCGCACGCGCGTGCCGCGGTGGGGCTATTTCTGCCAGATCAGCGACTCGACCACCAGCTACGGCAGCTATTCCGGCGCGGCGCCCAACGAGAAGATCACCTGGGGCAAGCTCGGGCAGAAGACGCCCAAGTTCATCATCGAGAGCGACGCCACGATCTGCGCACCGCTGGTCTTCGCGTGGGTGCTCGGACAGTGAGAAAAGCATATTTTCACCACGAAGGCACGTAGGTCACAGAGACCATGAATTCCGCCTCCGTGAACTTCGTGCCTTCGTGGTGAATTTCAGCTAGCGCATTCCCGCAGTGATCTGGCTTTACCGAATTCTCTTCCTCCCGCTGCTGCTGCTGCTGACGCCGTATTACCTGTGGCGCATGCGCTGCCGCGGCGGCTACAGGGAGAACTTCGGCCAGCGCTTCGGCGGCACCGACCCGCTGCCGGCCAAGGCTCCCGGCGCGCGCCGCATCTGGCTGCAGGCCGTCAGCGTCGGCGAGATGCTCGCCCTCGCCCCGCTCCTTGAGGCGTTCCGGCGCGAGGGGCACACCGAGGTCTACCTGACCACCACGACCAGCACCGGCTACCGGCTCGCGCGGGAGAAATACGCCGCGCTCACGGTCGGCATCAGCTACTTCCCGCTGGACTTCTGGGCGTTCAGCCGGCGCGCCTGGCGCCGGGTGTCGCCCGACCTCTGCATCCTGATGGAAGGCGAGCGCTGGCCCGAGCACGTCCACCAGGCCCGGGCGCGCGGCGTGCCGGTCCTGTGCGTCAACGCGCGGCTGTCGGACCGCAGCTACAAGCGCTCGATGCGCTTCCGCCCGCTGATCCGCCCGCTGTCGCGGGGGTTCACCCGGATGCTGTGCGCGTCGAAACGCGACGAGCAGCGCTTCAAGTCGCTGGGCTTTGCGCCGGCGCAGCTGCAGACGACCGGCAACCTGAAGCTCGACGTGGACATTCCCCTGCTGGCCGACACGGAGAAGTCGGCGCTGCGTCACGCGCTGGGCCTGGGGGGCGGCCTGGTGCTCCTCGGGTCGTCCACCTGGGCCGGCGAAGAAGTGGCGCTGCTCACCGCGCTCAAGGCGGCGCGCGAGCGCGGCCTGAAGGTCTCGCTGCTGCTGGTGCCCCGCCACGCCGAGCGCCGCGAGGAGCTGCGCGCCCTGCTGGAGAAGTCGGGGCTGAGTTTCCAGTTCCGCACCGAAGGCCCCGCCGCCGGCACCGTCGACGTCGCGGTCGGCGACACGACGGGCGAGCTGCGGCAGTTCACCCAGCTGGCCGACGTGATCTTCGTCGGCAAGAGCCTCGCGCCGCACGACGGCGGGCAGACACCGGTCGAGGCGGCGGTGCTGGGCAAGCCGACGCTGCACGGTCCGCGCATGACGAATTTCCGCGAGATCATCCGGACGCTCACCGAGGCCGGCGCCGTGCGGAAGGTGGAGACGCACAGCGAGCTCATCGCCGCGGCGGTGGAGCTGCTGGGCGACGCGGCACAGCGGGAAAAGATGGTGGCGGGAGCCCGCGAATGGACGGCCGTGAACCGCGGCGCGACCGAACGCACGCTCGCCGTCATCCGCGCGCAGCTGGCGACGAGAGGTTTGTAACGTATTACGTTACAAACCGGGTTGGGCCTGTCGGGCGGGATCGTTGATCCCGCTTTAGAACTCCAGCATGCGCATCGGAGGGCGGACCTCCTCCCCGTTTCCGACCCGAATCTAAGTATACTAATAGTTGACATCAACCGACAGGCGCTGATCTCAACTAATAGTATACTTAGCCGGGCTCCTGCAGTTGGTGGGCGTCGGTTTCCATACCGACGCCTGTCGCCGATGTGGAAATCGGCGACCACCTTTTAGTGCGGCCACGTTTTGGCTTAGGCGGCGGGGGAGCGCGCGGGTGCCGGCGACAGCCTTGTGACGGGTCAAGTCACAAAGGTGGCTGCGGGTGGCGTGGTGACCTCGCCGCGCGCAGCCGACGGCGGGGTCGCCGGCACTCCAGGCAGCCCGCCGCATTGGGCCAGCACGGAGGCGGCGATGGTGCGGGCGGCGTCGGGCCGGGCAAGGTGCCGGAGATTGGCGCGCCAGTGCCGCCAGAGCTGGGCGTCGTCGGCGAAGAGAAGGTGCAACGTGGCGACGATCGCTTCCGGCGTCTCGGCGAGGACGCCGGCGTCATGGCGGCGGATCAGCTCGTAGTTGCCCTCCTCCTGGCCGGGCACGATCTGGCTGACGAGCAGCGGGCAAAGCGCGTTGATGGATTCCTGGGTCGTCGCGCCGCCGGCCTTGCTGACGGCGACGTGGTGCGTCATGAGCAGTTCGGGGATGCGGTCGGTCCAGCCGAGGACTTCGCACTGGGCGGGCGCGCCGTCCGCGAGGGCGAGGAGTTCGCGCCGCAGCTTCTCGTCACGTCCGGTTGTGATGGTCACCTGCCAGTCGGCTTGCCGCAGCAAAGCCCGGGCAATCGCCACGGCTTTGTTGCGACTGGTGTTGATCATGAACAGCACGCGGCGGGGGGACGCCGGGCCGGCACACCGTTGCTGGCTGCTGCCAGCCCGGTGTTTGTCCGGGCCGTCGCCCGGCAGAGGCTCGGGCGGGGCGAGATGAGCCGGCCGGTCGGCGAAGGCCAGGGCGACGGGAAAGCCGCTGACATGAACCTTGTCGGCCGGCACGCCGCGGACGCGGAGAAAGGCGGCCGAGTCGGGGTCGGTCACGAACCAGCCGGCGGAGGCGGTGCGATACCACACGGAGTTGATGGTGAGGGCGTCGGTGATGACGGTGTAGTGCGGGCAGAAGAAATGGCCCTCGCGCCGGAGCTGGTTGAGCAGCCAGGCGTAGACCGGGTAGGTGGAGACGAGGGCGACGGGCGACTTTTCCGCGATGAGCCGGCCGAGGAGGCGGCGATGGCTGGCGAGCGCGCGGAACAGCCACGGCGCGCGCGGCGACTCGTCGAGCCAGCGGTAAAGGCGGTTCCAAAGTCTGGGCGCGGAGTTGATGAGCCGCAGGTAGCCGCGGCGCGAGACCTGGTTGAGCCGGGGCGCGCGCAAGGCGAACAGGTCGACGAGCTCCGCCTCGATGCCCGGCTGCTCGCCGAACGCCGCTTGCAGGGCGCGCGCGGCGCTGTTGTGGCCCTCGCCGTAGCCGGCGGTGAGAATCAGGACCTTCGCCATGGCTCAGGCGAGGACGGGCAGGCGCAACGGTTCGTCAAATTCTTCGGCGGCGGCCGCCGGTTCCGGCGCGAACCGCGCGGCGAATTCCTTGTAGGTGACGAGTTCGAAGCGGCCGTCGTGGTGCTCGACGATGGCGGTGAGCGACTCGACCCAGTCGCCGGAGTTGAGATAGTGGATGCCGCCGATCATCTTGTCGGCCGGGGTGTGGATGTGGCCGCAGATGACGCCGACGCAGCCGCGCTCGCGGGCGAGGGCGGCGACCTGGTCCTCGAACTTGCCGACGAAGCTGACGGCCTGCTTGACGCGGGCCTTGATTGCCTGGCTGAGCGAGAAGTATTCCTTGCCGCGCAGCCGGCGGAACCAGTTGTAGCCCCGGTTGAGGCGCAGCAGCAGGCTGTAGCCCAGGTCGCCGAGGTGGGCGAGGAACACCATGTTCTTGATGACGCCGTCGAACACGTCGCCGTGGAGCACGAGGTAGCGGCCCCGCGCGGTGTCGAGGATGTGGTCCTCGACGAGGACGAGGTGCTCGAACTGCATCGGCATGAGGCGGCCGATGAAATCGTCGTGGTTGCCCCGCAGGTAGACGACCTCGGTGTCGCGCTTCTGGATCATGGTGAGGACGCGGCGGACAAAGCGGGTGTGGTCCTTGGTCCACCGGCCGTCGCGGCGGAGGCGCCAGCCGTCGATGATGTCGCCGTTGAGGATAAGCCGGTCGCAGCGGACGCGCTTGAGGAAATGGGTGACCTCCGCGGCCTTGCTGTGCGGCGTGCCGAGGTGGATGTCGGACAGGATGACGGTGCGGACATGGAGGTTGGTTTTCATGGTGTGGTGTCAGGAATTGGAGGCGGGACTAGCAGTCCCGCGGGAACGGAGGAGCGAGGCGTTTGACTCGCGGGACTGCCAGTCCCGCCTCCAATGGAAAGAAATTCATCAGCCGCCTCCTGCAGGTCGGCGGCGAAGCGGTCCACGATGGCGTCCCAGGTGAGGTCGCGGACGGTGGCCGGGCCGGCGGCGGCGAGGCGGGTGCGGAGCGTGGGATCCGCGGCCAGGCGCGCGGCGTGGGCGAGGAAGGCGGCCTCGTCGGCCACGGGGGCGAGCAGGCCGTTTTCCCCGGAGCGGATGAACTCGTGGGCGGCGGCGTAGTCGAAGGCGGCGATGGCGAGGCCGCTGCCGAGCGCCTCAGTGACGACGTTGCCGAAGGTCTCGGTCATGCTGGTGTGCAGGTAGATGTCGCCCGAGGCATAGTGGCGGGCGAGGCTCACGCCGGTGTAGAAACCGGTGAAGACGGCGTCGGGCCGCTCCCGCTGGCAGGCGGAGAGCAGGGGGCCGTCGCCGACGATCACGAGCCGGGACCTGGGCCGCACGGCCCGGATGGCGTCGAAGGCGCGGAAGAGCAGGGGGTAGTTTTTCTCAGCCGCGAGGCGGCCGACGTGGATCACGGCCAGCTCGCCGGGCTCGACGCCCCACGCGGCGCGGAGGGCCTCGTCGCGGCGCGCGGGGGTGAACAGCGCGGTGTCCACGCCGCGGGAAAGCCGGCGGAGGTTGCGGTAGCCTTCGCGCTCGAGGCGGGCGAACAGGTCGTGCGTCGGCACAAAGGTGCGGAGCGTGCGGTTGTGGATGCGGCGCAGCCACGCCGCGACGACGGGCTTGAGCCAGCCGATGCGGTAGTCGCGGGTGTATTGGTCGAAGTTGGTGTGGAAGCTCGACGTGACGGGGATGCCCAGCCGGCGCGCGGTGGTGATGGCGGAGGCGCCGAGCGGGCCCTCGGTGGCGACATGGACGAGGTCGGGGCGGTTGAGCGGCCAGAGCCTGCGGAGGCGGCCCGAGGCGGGCAGCCCGAGGCGGAGCTGGGAGTAACCGGGGATGGGCACGCCCGGCAGGCGGACCTGGCGGCAGGCCAGGCGCTGGGTGACGCTGTAGCGCGGGGACTCGTGCCGCTGGCGCGGGCGGACGATGGTGATGCGGTGGCCGCGCTGGGCGAGGCCGTCAACGAGGCGGCCCAGCGTCATGGCGACGCCGTTGATTTCAGGTGCGTATGTTTCGGTTACGAGGACAAGATGCAATCGGTTTGGCCCGGGCGGTGGCGACCTGCCAGCCGTCGAGCGCGCCGGAATCATGCGGGAACCGTGTGAAGAACCCGTGCCGGTCGGGTGACAATCGCGTAAAACGCTCCGGCGCAGTGGTTGGTAAATATGCGAGATTGAGGTTGCGCGGCACGCGCGGAAGTTTCTAACGTCTTGCTTTTAGCTTGATGCAAACCCACGGGCCCAAGCGCATCTACACTCCCCAATCGCTCGAATTCTGGTTCGCCCGGCTGGAGGCTGACTGGGAGGGCCAATTCGGCGCCGACCAGGTGGAACGCGGCCAGGCCATGTATCGGGACGGCGAGATCCGCGAGCTGGAGCTGGGCGCCCGGGACGCCATCATCCACCGGAAGGTCGAGAAGAAGGAGGAATACGCCGTCATCGAGTGGGAAGGGGAGCAGATCAAGATCCGCTCCTCGTCCACCGACGCCCTCCTGGCCAACGCCATCGCGGTCGCCGGCCTGCACGAGATCGAGGAACTGCTGGTGGACGAAATGGCGGCGCTGCTGCCGAGCCCCACCAAGGCTGCCACCAATGGCAATGGCAACGGCCGCGCCGCGCCGGCGGCCGCCGCCAACGGCAACGGGAACGGCGCGCCGGGCGCCGCCAACGGCGACAACGGCGCCAAGCCCGACGCCCCCGCGCGCGACCTGCTGCTCAACTTCACCACCAACAACGACGGCCTGGTGTTCCTTGCCTACTGGAAAAGCGGCCGCAGCCGCATCCCCGCGCTGGGCAACACCGCCAACCACCCGACCGCCGCCGAGCGCGCCAAGCTGATCGCCCTGGCGACCTACGCCCGCAAGGCCCACTTCCGCTACAACCAGGCCACGCACGCCTACGCGCTCGACGCGCTGGCCGACATCCCGGGCTTCCTCCGCAATCTGCTCCCGCACTGGAAGAAGCAGTTCGCCATCGAGCTCGACATCAAGGTGGACAATCTCAAGCAGGGCGCGCGCGCCATCGAGATCGAGGCCGTGGCCGATCGGCGCGGCGACGGCGGGCTGAACCTCCGCTGGATCTTCCGCGCGGGCGAGAAGCTGCTGACCGACGAGCAGGCCGCCGCGCTGCTCAAGCACGGGCGCACCCCGATGCTCCTGCCCGACCTCGGCATTGTCACGCTGGCACCGGAGAAGTGGGAGGGCTTCAACCAGTGGCGCCGCAACCTCGAGGAATCACAGGTCGGGGGCGAGATCCCGCCCTACCTCATTTTTTCGCTCTTCAACGACCACCGCCTCAAGGTCACGCTCGGTGTCGAGATCGACGCGTGGCGGCAGAAGGTGCTCACGGCGCCCCTGGCGCCGCCCGAGCTGCCGGATTTCTTGCGGCCCTACCAGCGCCGCGGCGTCGAGTGGATGCACCACCTGACCGAGACCGAGTGCCACGGCCTGCTCGCCGACGAGATGGGCCTGGGCAAGACCGCCCAGGTGATCGCCCTGCTGCGCGCGCGCCCGCTGGCGAAGCACCGCCACGTGGTCGTCTGCCCGGCGAGCGTGGTGCCCGTGTGGCGCGAGGAGCTCACGCGGTTTTACCCCGAGGCGAAAGTCGACGTCCTGAAGTCGGGCAACGATTTCAAGACCAACAAGGCGCCCGTCATCTGGCTGGCCAGTTACACCCAGCTGCGCAAGCACCGCGCGCTGCTCGACACGACCGAGTTCGGCTACGCCGTGCTCGACGAGGGGCAGTTCATCAAGAACCCCGACGCCAAGGTCACGCAGGCCTGCTTCGCCATCCGGACGCAGCACCGCCTCGTGCTCACGGGCACGCCGCTGGAGAACCGCCAGCTCGACCTGTGGTCCATCTTCCGCTACCTCCTGCCCGGCCTGCTGGGCTCGCGTGCGACATTCGAGACGGCGCTGATCCAGGATCGCGACCGCACGATGCACCGCCTGCGCCAGCAGGTGGCGCCGTTCATCCTCCGCCGCACCAAGAACGAGGTCGCCACCGAACTGCCGCCCAAGGTCGAGATGGACCTGCTCTGCCCGCTCACCGACGTGCAGCGCGCCGAGTATGCCCGCATCTGCACCGAGGGCCTGGCCCGCCTCGGCGAGGACATCGGTCTCGCCCTGCGGGAGAAGTCCTTCGGCTTCCTCGCGCTGCTCACGCGCCTGCGCCAGGTGTGCTGCGACCCGGACCTGCTGCCGTGGATGAACTCGCCGCTCACCGACAGCGGCAAGCTCCAGCTGCTCGTCGAGAAGCTCGGCGAGATCGTGGCCAGCGGCCACAAGGTCGTCATCTTTTCGCAGTTCGTGACACTGCTCGACCGCGTGCGCACGGCGCTCGACGAGCAATACCCGGAGCTGCCGCGCTACGAGATCACCGGCATGACGGTGGACCGGCAGAAGCCGGTGAAGGATTTCCAGTCGGCGGCGGGCGCGGCGGCGATGCTGGTCAGTCTCAAGGCGGCGGGCACGGGCATCACGCTGCACGCGGCGGACTACGTCTTCCTGCTCGACCCGTGGTGGAACCCCGCGGTCGAGGACCAGGCCATCGACCGCGTGCACCGCATCGGGCAGACGAACACCGTGTTCGTCTACCGCATGGTCACGGCCGGCACGATCGAGGAGCGCATCCAGGCGCTGAAGGTCGAGAAGAAGCAGCTGTTCAACCAGGTGGTCGGCAACCACACGGGCGACTTCGAGTGGACGAAGCACTTCACCTCGCTGAACAACCTCATCCAGCTCAGCACGGCCGAGGGCGCCGAGTCGGAGCTGATGAACGCCGTCGCGGCGGTGCCGATCGCCACCCCGGCCCCGGCCGCCGCCCCTGCGGCCGTTCCTGCCCGCCCCGCCGAGGCGGCGCCGGATCCGTCCGCCGGCGGACAATAAGTCCTTGGTTCCGCGGCGGGGTGGACCTGCTGCACAGTCTGCTGACGGGGCCCCCGCGGGGCATCGTGGATTCATGCTGGAACCTGGAGTGGTGACAGCGGCTGCCCGTCCCCGCGGTGGGCGGGCGGCTGGCGGGCATTTTGGTGAAGAACGGACCTGTTGCTGGCGCTGCCCGAGGCTGCACGGCCGAGAAGCAGGGCAGCCAGCCGCCGTGGCGGATTCGAGCTGAAGGGGCGGGGCGGGGCGACCGACGGAGCGCCTTTTCCACGATCGTCACACAGGCGTCACGAAACCGTAACACAGCCGGGCTATTCTGCGGCCTTCGTTCCGGCCCACGCGCCGGGGCGGGAAACCAACTCCACTCAGGCAATCCTCAAGACCGACATCATGTTCAATCTAAAATCCACCCTGCTCGCGGCCTTCGCCGCGCTCCTCTGCGCCGGCACCGCGTTCGCCCAAGACAGCGGCCCCTTGATCGACATCCTCGTCAAGAAGGGGCTCATCAACGACCAGGAGGCCGAGGACCTCCGCGCCGAGCTGGTGAAGGACTTCGCCGCCAACACCTCGGCCGGCAAGCTCAACCTCGGCTCGACGCTGACCGAGCTCCGCATCGCGGGCGACGTCCGCGTCCGTTACGAGGGCCGCGGTGGCGAGCTGCCCACCGGCGACGACCTGAAGCGGGATCGTCTCCGCTACCGCTTCCGGGCGACCCTCTCCGGCAAGCTGCTGAACAACTGGGCGTTTGCCACCCGCCTCGAGACGGCCACGGGCAGCCGCTCCAGCAATGTCACGATGGGAGATGACGCCGGCCCGTTCGCCAAGACCAGCGACGGCGTGTTCATCGGCCAGATCTACGCGACGTGGACGCCCACCGCCGAGTGGGCCTTCACGGCCGGCCGCATGGCCAATCCGCTCGTCACGACCTCGATGGTCTGGGACGGCGACATCAATCCCGAGGGATTCGCGGAGCAGTTCCGGACCCGCAAGGAGAACAACGAATTCTTCGCCACGGCGGCGCAGTTCATCTACAGCACCTCGGGCACGCAGAATCCCTTCCCGGTCGTCACCCCGGCCAACGTCGCCGGCACGCGCGACCTGTTCATGAGCGCCTGGCAGGGCGGGTATAAGCGCTACATCAAGGGTGCGACCACGTTCTTCCAGATCGCCCCGATCCTGTATGTCTACCACGGCAACAGCCAGCTCGCGAACCCGGCGGCCTTCAATAACGTCATGTCCGCGACCAACGCCGCGCCGGTCAACAACCTTACGGTCTTCGAGGTGCCCTTCGAATACAACTGGGTGGCCGCGAACGGCGTGCCCCTGCGCGCCTGGGCCGACGTGGCCATCAACCTGGATGCCGACCAGCGCGCGGCGAAGTTCGGCCGCCCCGACCTCGACGGCGAGAACAAGGCCTTCCAGGTCGGCTTCCAATACGGCAAGGCGAGCCTCGCCGGGGAATGGGATGCCCGCATCTTCTACCAGTCCGTCGGCGCCTTCGCCCTCGATACCAACCTGGTGGATTCCGACCTCTTCGACAGCAAGACCAACATGCAGGGCTGGGTCGTTGGCGCCAACTACGCCCTCGGCGCGGCCACGCAGCTCAGCCTCACCTACGCCTCCGGCAAGCGCAAGGACGACACCCTCATCGCGCCCGGTTCCGGTGATGTCGGCAGCAACAACGCCCTCGACAAATACCGGCTCCTGCAGGTCGACCTGAACGTCAAATTCTAATCTCCCGACTCCTCCTCCCATGAAAAAAACCATCCTCCTTCTCACCGTCCTGGCCGCCGCCGGCGCCGCCTCGGCCCAAAAGCTCGTCATCAAGGGTTCCGACACCCTGGGCGCCAAGCTCGTGCCCATGCTCGCCGAGGACTACAAGGCCCGCCATTCCGGCGTGGCCTTTGAAATCGCCGCCGAGGGCTCGACCACCGGCATCTCCGCCATCATCGACGGCACGGCGCAGATCGGCATGTCGAGCCGCCGCGCCAAGCCCACCGAGATGTCCGCCGCCACCGCCAAGGGCGTCTCGATGAAGCCCACGGTCGTCGCCTACGACGGCATGGGCGTCATCCTCAACGCCGGCAACCCGCTCTCCACGCTCACAAAGCGCCAGGTCGAGCAGATCTTCGCCGGCGACATCACCGACTGGTCGCAGGTCGGCGGCAGCCCGGGCAAGATCTCGATCTACACCCGCAACACCTCCTCCGGCACCTACGCGGACTTCAAGGAGCTCGCCATGAAGAAGCGCGATTACGCGTCCTCGACGCAGAAGATGGCCGGCAACGAGCAGATCGCCGCTGAGGTGGCCAAGAACCCGAACGGCATCGGCTACGTCGGCATGGCCTACCTCCACGACCCGGGTATCAAGACCGCGTCCATCGAGGGTTCCCTGCCGACGGAACAGACCGTCATCGCCAAGATCTATCCCTACGCCCGCCCGACGTTCTACTACACGAATGGCGAGCCAGTGGGCGAGGCGGCCAAGTTTGTCGAGTTCACCCTCAGCGACGAGGGCCAGCGGGTCGTCCGCAAGGTCGGCTTCGTGCCGATCCGTCCGTTGAACTGAACTGACGCTTTCGGCCAAGGTGGGCGTCGGTTTCCATACCGACGCCAATGCATCGCCGGTGTGGAAACCGGGCGACCACCTTTCATCGCGACCGCACCTCGCGGGACTATCAGTCCCGCCTCCATTTCCGCTTTTGTAACCTAACCGTAACCTGTGCCGGTTGACCGGGGCCAGCCCAGGCCCCGATGCTGACCGCGCCCTTCCGGATGCCCGCCTCCACCGAAAATTCCACCCTCGTCCGTCTGTCCACCGGGGCGGCCCTGCTGCGCAAGCGCCGCGGCCGGTTCTTCGGCCTGACGGGTGACCAGTTCGTCAAATACGTGTTCCAGAGCAATGCGGCGATCTCGATCGTCGTGCTGGGGCTCATCACCTTCACGATTTTCAAGGACGCGGGGGGTTTCCTGCCGATGAACCATGCCAATCTGGCCATCTACCGGCTGGCCGGGCTGGAGTGGGTGGACCTGTATCGCGAGCAGGTGACCGCGCACAGCACGATTTCCCGTTACCTGGCCAGCGTGCGGGCGCAGCAACTCGACCTGCTGCTGAAGAAGGAGGGCCTGAACCCCGCTGCGGCCATGGTCCGGCTGACGGAGTTCGACGCCTTTGCCAACCGCTTCGCCGACACCATCAACGAACAGGAAACCCTGCTGGGCACCATGACGGACCTCGCCACGGGGGTCAAAGAACGGCAGAAGGTGGCGGAGGACCTGGCGGTCGCGAAACAGAACCTGCTCGGGGCCATGCCCGGCGCCACACCGGAGCGCGCCACGCAGCTGCAGAAGGAGGCGGACGCGATCCAGATCGAGGTGCTCGATTTCAAGGCCGAGGTTCAGCCCCTGCTGGCGCTGCGGCCCGAGGTGACTGCGGCCAATGCGCGGCAGATGGCGGCGCTGCAGGCGCTCATGGTGCAGGCGCCGAAGTTCGCCGATGCCGGCTTGAATCTCCGGATGGAGAAGTTCCAGGGCTTTGTGCGCGGCTATTTCCAGGAAGTGGAGGCTGCCGCCCGGGAAATGGCGGCCTGGGACCAGGCCAAGCCGATCGGCTGGCTGGAGTCGTTCAACGCCTTTGCCTTCGGGCGCGAATGGGTGACCGCCAGCTTCTGGCAGGACTGGTATGGCATTCTCCCGTTGCTGAGCGGCTCGCTGCTCATCGCGTTCCTTGCCCTGCTGATCGCGCTGCCCCTTGGCATCGCAGCGGCCATCTATGTGAACCAGGTGGCGCGGCCCTTCGAGCAGAAGATCATCAAGCCCTACATCGAGTTCATCTCGGCGATCCCGAGCGTGGTGCTCGGCTTCTTCGGCATCGCGATGCTGGGCGAGACCCTGCGCCGCCTTTCGCAGCTCCCGGCGCTGGACTGGGTGCCGGGCTTCCCGATGGCGGAACGGCTGAACGCCACCACCGCCGCCTGCCTGCTCGCACTCATGGCGATCCCGACCATCTTCTCGCTGGCGGAGGACGCCCTCAACAACGTGCCCCGCTCCTTCCGGGAGGCATCCTTTGCCCTCGGCGCGACCCGGCTGCAGACCATCATCCGCATCACCGTGCCCGCGGCGCTCTCCGGCATCGTCGCGGCCATGCTCCTGGGCTTCGGCCGTGTCGTCGGCGAGACCATGGTGGTGCTGCTGTGCGCCGGCAACCGCATCCAGACGCCCGACCTCGGCGCCGGGCTGGGGGTCATCTTCCAGCCGGTGCATACCATGACCGGCATCATCGCGCAGGAAATGGGCGAGGTGGTGCGCAACAGCATCCATTACCGGGCCCTGTTCATGGTCGGCGCCGTGCTCTTCCTGATTTCCCTGCTCATCAACTGGCTGGCGCAGAAAATCGTGCGCCGCTACCGGATCGCCGCCACATGAGCGCGCGCTTCCCATGTCACACAAAGGCCGGGCCTTGGTGGAGGGCCCGCGTCTCTGCGGGCCGGCTCGCAGGGACGCGAGCCCTCCAGAAATCGGCATGCCGGCAAGCGGCAGCCCTACAAAGGCAGAAGCAATGAAGCCCACCATTACGACTGCCGCTGCCATCTTCAGCCGGCCCTCGCCCGCCAAGCGCGTGGAGCGCGGGGTGTTCTGGCTGCTGCGGCTCGCCACCTACTTCGTGCTGCTGTGCGCCGCGGTCATCTTTGTCGACATCGGCTGGAAGGGCGGGACGGTGGTTTTTCAAAAAACGGCCCCCTTCATCAACGTCCCGTTCCTGACCGAGTCACCGGAGACGCTCAACGTCTTCACCCTCGGCGGACAACCGCGGACGATGGGCGACCGGGCCTTCCGGGAATACAAGGCGGGGCACGAGCCGGAGCTGAAAGGCGTCGCGGTGGAGACCTACGTCTACTCGGCGGGCGGCGTCTTTCCCAACATCGTCGGCACCGTCCTGCTCGTGGGCGGCTCGATCATTATCGCCCTCGTGCTGGGGGTGATGAGCGCCATCTACCTGAGCGAATACGCGACCGACGGCCCGTTCATCCGCTTCCTGCGCCTTTCCATCATCAACCTGGCCGGCGTGCCCTCGATCGTCTTCGGCCTGTTCGGCTTCGGCCTGTTCGTCGTCGGCTTCAAGGTCGGCGGGATCCAGTTCTTCGGCTGGAACGTCTCCCTGCTGGCGGGTTGGCTGACCCTGGCCTTCATGGTCCTGCCCATCATCATCACGGCCTCCGAGGAGGCGCTCCGGGCGGTGCCCAAGGGCTACCGGGAGGGCGCGCTGGCGCTCGGCGCCACCAAGTTCCAGACCATCATGACCAACGTGCTGCCCTACGCGCTGCCCGGCATCCTGACGTCCTCGGTGCTCGCCATCGCCCGCGTGGCCGGCGAGACCGCGCCCATCATGTTCACCGCGGCGTTCGTCATGCGCGACGAGCTCCCCTGGCAGGTGCAGAAGTGGACCGACTTCATCTTCCAGGGCGTCATGGCCCTGCCGTATCACATCTACGTCGTCGCTTCCAAGATTCCCCAGAACGAATACACGCGCGACGTCCAATACGGCACGGCGTTCGTCTTTCTGTTCACCGTCGCCGCCATCGCAATGACCGCGGTCATCCTCCGGCTGCGGCTCCGCAAGAAATACCAATGGTAACCGCCCTTGCCCCCATGCCCGATCCCGTTGTTCCGCCCACTGCCGTGCGCCCCGTGGCCGAGGTCCCCGCCGCGGCCGGCAAACCTGCCGCACGCGCCGTCATCGAGATCGACGACGTCGATTTCTGCTACGGGGCCAGCAAGGCGCTGCACGACATCACGCTCAACATCCCGGAGCGGCAGGTCACGGCCTTCATCGGGCCCTCCGGCTGCGGCAAGAGCACGCTGCTCCGGTGCCTCAACCGGATGAACGACCTCATCGACGGCGCGCGCGTCTCCGCCGGCCACATCCGGATCGATGGCGTCAACATCCAGGACCCGTGCGTGGACGTCATCGAGCTGCGCAAGCGGGTCGGCATGGTGTTCCAGAAGTCGAACCCGTTCCCGAAGTCCATCTACGACAACATCACCTACGGGCTGCGCATCCAGGGGCTGAAGGAGAAGGCGCGGCTCGACGAGATGGTCGAGCGCAGCCTGCGCGGCGCGGCACTGTGGGACGAGGTGAAGGACCGCCTGCACGCGAGCGCGCTCGGCCTGTCCGGCGGCCAGCAGCAGCGCCTCTGCATCGCCCGGGCCATCGCGGTCGAGCCCGAGATCATCCTGATGGACGAGCCGTGCTCGGCGCTCGACCCCATTGCCACCGCCAAGGTCGAGGAGCTCATCCATGACTTGAAGAAGCAGTTCACCCTCGTCATCGTGACGCACAACATGCAGCAGGCCGCGCGCGTCTCGGACCGCACCGCCTTCTTTTATCTCGGCCGGCTCGTCGAATACGCCGATACCCGCACCATCTTCATGAACCCCGCCAACCCGCAGACCGAGGCGTATGTCTCGGGCCGGTTTGGCTGATTGCATTTTCCACCGGAGGAAACAGAGAGAACTGAGATTCTTCTCCTGCCATTTCTCCGTTATCTCCTGTAAAACAAATTCCCCATGAAAAGATTCTTCGACGCCGAACTGGAAAGCTTCCGCTCCCACCTGCTGCAGATGGGCGAGCGCGCCATCGACCAGACCCGCCTCGCCATGCAGGCCCTGGCCGACGCGGACATCGCCCTCGCCGATCAGGTCATCGCCCGCGACGACGAGCTGGACAAGCTCGAGGTGCAGATCGACGACGAGGCCATCCGCTACATGACGCTGCGCGGTCCCGTGGCCTCGGAACTGCGGCTGATCGTGGTCGGCATGAAGGCCAGCCACGATCTGGAGCGGGTGGGGGACGAGGCCACCGGCATCGCCCGCCGCTCGCGCAAGCTCGCCATCGAGCCGCGCCTCGAGCTCTACGCCGACCTGCCGCGCATGGCCACCATCGCGCTGGCGATGCTGCGCGATGCCCTCGACTGCTTCGTGCAGGAGGACGAGCAGAAGGCGCTCAGCGTCATCCGCCGGGACCCGGAGGTGGACAACCTCAACCGGCTGCTCTACCGCCGGCTCACCAGCTACATGATCGAGAAGCCCGACACGATCGCGCGGGCGCTGGAGCTGATGTTCATCTCGAAGTCCCTCGAGCGCATCGCCGACCACGCGACGAACATCGCGGAAGAGATGGTGTTCCTCTCGAAGGGCCAGGACATCCGCCACAGCGACATCGGCAAGCAGGACGTGCCGCCCAACGTGTCGAACCCGCCGGTGTGATCCTGCTTGTGGGCCAGCGAGCTTGCTCGCGCCCGATCAGCGCCGGCAAGCCGGCGGCCCACGGCCACCCTCCTATTTATACCCCAGCGCACCGCACGCCAGTGTCGTCAGGTAGCCGATGAGGCCGCAGACGGGCAGGGTGAAGACCCACGCCCAGATGATGCGTTCGACGACGCCCCACTTCACGGCGCCGAACCGCTTGGCCGCGCCGACACCCATGATGGAGGTGGAAATGGCATGGGTGGTGGAGAGGGGAATGCCCAGGGTGGAGGCAAAGTGGATGATCAGGGCGGCGGTCGTCTCGGCGGCAAAGCCATGCACGGGCTGCAGTTTGACCATCTTGTGGCCCATCGTGCGGATGATGCGCCAGCCGCCCGCCGCGGTGCCGGCCGCCATGACCACGGCGCAGGTGATGACGACCCATTTGTCCACGGTGAACTCAGGGGTGCGCAGAAAGGAAGCCCACACCGGCAGCTGGTCGAAGGCGCCCGATTTGGTGCCGGTGAACAGGGCAAGCGCGATGATGCCCATGGTCTTCTGGGCGTCGTTGGAGCCGTGGCTGTGGGCCATGAAGCCGGCGCTGACGAGTTGCAGCTTGCCGAAGAGATTGTTCACCACCCGCGGCCGCAGGCGGTGGATCAGCATCGTCAGCAGGGTCATCAGGAGGGCCCCGCCGACGAAACCGGCGACCGGCGAGGTGATCATGGGCAGCACGACCTTGGGCCAGAGACCGGCGGCCGCCCCCTTGACGTCGGTTGTCGCCCAGTGCATCACGTTCCAGTTGTTGCCGGCCGACGCGAGGGCGGCGCCGCAAAGGCCGCCGATGAGGGCGTGGCTGGAACTGGAGGGAAGGCCGACCCACCAAGTGACGAGATTCCACACGATGGCGCCGACGAGGGCGGAGAAGATGGTCACCATGGTCACCACACTGGTGTCGACGAGCCCCTTGCCGATGGTGCTGGCGACCGCGGTGCCCATGAGGGCGCCGATCAGGTTGAAGGTGGCGGCCAGGGCGATGGCCTGGCGCGGCGTCAGCACCTTGGTCGAGACGACCGTAGCGATGGCGTTGGCCGCGTCGTGAAAGCCGTTGATATACTCGAAGGCCAGGGCAGCCAGGAGGACGATCAGGAAAATGGTCATGGGGCTCGGCCGCAGAGTGACAGTCGGGCTCAGGAATATTTCAGCATGATCTGGAAGACGACCTGGCCCGCATCACGTGCGCGGTCGACGGCCGTCTCCACGAGGTCGTAGAGTTCCATCAGGATGACGACTTCCTTGGCATCATAGGGGCCGTTGTAGAGGTCCTTGACCAGCGCGAGCATGACCTTGTCGGCCTCGCCCTCGGCGAACTGCAGGCGGGAGTGGGCGTCCTGGATGCGCTCGATCTGGGTGCCCTTGCGCAGTTCCTTGACCATGAAGACGACGGACTCGACGGCCTCCTCCAGCAGGACGACCTGGCGCTGCATGCTGGCGCGCGGGACGCGGGCGGGGCAGATGGTGAGCCGCTCGACGATCTTCTCGACGGTCTTGGGGATGCGGTAGAGGGCGAGGGAGAGCGCCTCGATGTCCTCGCGCTCGAACGGCGTGACGAAGGTCTTGCAGAGTTCCTCGGTGATCTGCTGGGTGATGCGCTTGTCCTTCCGGCGCGTCTGGATGATGTCGTGGATGCTCGAGGCCTGCGCGGCGCTCTCGTTGGCCAGGATCTTGGCCAGCAGATCGGTGCTGACCCGGGCCTCCTCGGCGCTCGCCTCCAGCAGGTCGTAGAACTTCTCCTCCTTACCCAGCAGTTTTTTGAAGGAAATCATGCCTGAAAGCGGATAGCTGATGGACGCAGGGAGGCGAGGGCAATTTTCCGGCAGTTGGCCGCGATGAACTGAACCAGGTTTCATCCAGTTGCCATGATCAGGTAAATGCCAGCCGCAATGACCAATAATCCGCATGCGCGGCGCAGCCACTTGGCGCCGGGGGTGTTTTCCTGCCAGGAGAGCCAGCGTTGCACCCAGGTGCTGGAAAAGCCCGCAAGGCCTATCACGGTGCAGTGGCCGAGCCCGAACAGCGCGAGCACGCCAAACGCAAAAACAGGGGCCGGCTTCGCCATGCCAAACGCGACCCCCAACACCGGGGCCATGAATCCGAACGTGCAGGGTCCCAGCGCCACCCCGAAAACCAGCCCGAAGAGCAATGCGCCGAGCGCACCACGTCGCGGCTGGTCGGGCGCCGGACGCCAGCCGTCCGGGATCGGCAGGACATCAAGGAGGTGCAGTCCGAAGACGAAGAAGACGGCCGCGACCGCGTAGTTTCCCCACGGACCAAGATCGCCCAGCATCCGGCCGGCGGCAGCCGTGAGCCCGCCGATGAGCGCAATCGAACCGAGGATACCGAGCGCAAAGAGTGTCGAAAGCCCGGCCGCCCGGCGCGGCGTCACCGTTCCGCCCCCTTGGAGATACCCGACGATCAGAGGGATGCTCGCGAGGTGACACGGGCTGAGCACAATGCTCAGCACGCCCCAGGCAAATGCCGCGGCGAGCGCGACGAGCGGCGCCCCGTTCATCGCATCGGTCAGCCGGATGAAGAGTGTTTCCACGACGGGGCGCGCTCAGGATTTCTTGTCCCCGGTCGCGGCCGGAGAAGGGGCAAGTTTCACGCCCAGTTCAGCCCACTTCGCGAGGATGTCCTTCTTGGCATAAAAGCCCTCGTGGCGGAACAGCTCCTTGCCGGACGCATCGAAGAAGATCTGGGTGGGAATCAACTGGATGCCGTAGCGCGTGCCTTCCGCTCGGTTTTTCCAGACGTCGATGAACACGACATTGAGCTGCCCGGCATACTCCTTATCCAGTTCGGCGAGGATGGGAGCCATCATTTTGCAGGGAATGCACTTGTCCGCGCCCAGGTCGACGAGCCGCGGCAGCGCCGCCTTATTCTCGACGGCCACCGGGGTGTCGGCGGCGCGGAGCCCGGGGGCCAGAGCCGTCAGGCAGGTTATCGTGATCAGGATGGAGCGCAGAGCGCGAATCAGTTTCATGACGGGAGGGTTCAGTTTTTCAGCAGGGTGGCGGCGGCCGTGGCGACTTTGCGGATCGCCTCGGCCGTGGCTGGGGCTTTGCCCTTCTTGAAGCCGAGGTCGGTCACGCGCACATGCTTCACTTTGGTGAAGCCGGCGAGTTCGAGGGTTTTCTTGGCGCAATCCTGCGGGCAACCGTCAATGGCAAGGAGCGCAGGCGCCGCGGCGGCATTGGCCATCAGGCCGCTGACGCGTCCACCGATGCCGGCGAGGCAGGACATCCAGGCCTTGTCCTCGGCATCAAGCCGGCGGGCGGCACGATCGGCGATCTCGCCGATGTCGGCCGCACCGGAGCAAGGATAGACGAGCGCAGTCGGACCCGATCCTTCGTCACAACTACAGGAGCACTTGGGGGCGTTGGCATTCATGGGCGGTGGGATTCAGGTGAGAAGTTTCTTGGTGTCCTCCAGTGAGGGCACCTTGCCGGCAACCTTGACGACGCCGTCGACCACGAGGGCCGGCGTGAACATCACGCCGAAGCCCATGATGCGATCGATCTCGGTGACCTTCTCGATCTCGTAGGTGAGGCCCAAGGCCTGGGCGGCCTCATCGGCCACCGCAGCGAGCTTCTGACATTTGGCACAACCCGTGCCGAGGATCTGGATCTTTTTCATTGGGATTGGCGTTGGGGAATTGGGCGAGGGTCAAGCAAGCGCTCCATAACCCCAGCCGACGAGGGTGGAGAGGACGATGACGAGGCCGACGTAGGCCGCGGTTTTCTTCGGGCCGATGAGCGAATTGATCACGATCATGCTCGGCAGGCTGAGAGCCGGGCCGGCGAGGAGCAGGGCGAGGGCCGGGCCCTGGCCCATGCCGCTGCCGAGGAGGCCTTGGAGAATGGGCACCTCCGTCAGCGTGGCGAAATACATCAGCGCCCCGGCGACCGCGGAAAAGGCGTTCGCGGCCAGGGAATTTCCGCCGACCGAATTGGCGATCCATGCGTTCGGGATCAGCCCCTCGTGCCCTGGCCGGCCGAGCAGCAAACCGGCAACCAGCACACCACCGATGAGCAGCGGAAAGATCTGTTTGGCATTGGCCCAAGACTGGTTGAACCACTCCCCGGCTTCGCCCTCCTGACCGGCGGTCGCCCACGCGAGGCCGACAATCCCGAGCAGGACCGCCAGGGTCGGCTGGGTGGGAATAAGAAGGGCCGAAAGCGCGACCGCCAGCGCCGTCACGCCGAGCCGGACCGCGGGAAGCGCAAACCAACGCCACAGCACCCCCCCCAACAGCGCGGCCGAGATCGACGACAGCCACCACTTCGCCGCGAACACAACGGCGAAGAATCCGGTGGTTTCGTCGGCGCGCCCCCAGTTGGCGAAGATCAGGATTGCCACCAGCAGCCCGAAGAACGCCGCCGTCTTCCAAAGCGGGCGTGGCGCCGGCGGCGCGGGCAGCGCCGCCATCTTGGCGGCCTTGGCCCGCTCCTCATGCCGGAACATCAGGTGCATGGTGCCGCCGATCACCACGCTGAACACCACCGCCCCGACCGCGCGCGCCACACCCAGTTGCAGGCCGAGCACCTTGGCCGTCAGGACAATGGCCAGGACATTGATCGCCGGACCGGAGTAGAGAAAGGCGATCGCCGGGCCCAGGCCCGCGCCCATCCGGTAGATGCCGGCGAACAGCGGCAGGACCGTGCAGGAGCAGACTGCGAGGATTGTGCCGGAAACGGAGGCCACGCCGTAGCTCGTGGCCCGCGGGGCGTTCGGCCCGAAGTAGCGCATGACGGATTGCTGGGAGACAAAAGCGCCGATCGCACCCGCGATCCAGAAGGCCGGCAGCAGGCAAAGGATGACGTGCTCCCGGGCATACCATTTGGTAAGCGCCAGGGCTTCCTGCACGGCACCGTCGAAGCGGGGCTTGCCCAGCGGCAGGAAGTAAAAGCCCGCAAAGACGGCGGCCATCAGGGCGAGAATCTGCAGTTCCTTGCGGGTATTCATATTCTAAAGGCCGGGGCAAAGGACGATGGTTGGTCCGGATGCACTCAGCCACAGCAGCGGCGCATTTCGACCGCTTCGCCTTTTCTGGCGGCGTCGAGGCAATCCATGAAGGACGACACGCAGGGCAGGGCCAGCCGGTAGAACACCTGCAGTCCGCGCTTTTCATCAGCCACGATGCCCGCCTCCTTCAGCACCGCGAGATGACGCGACACCGTGGACCAGCTGGAGCCAACCGATTGCACGAGGTCGCACACGCATCGTTCGTCCGCAACAAGGTCATCGACAATGCGCAACCGGTCGGGATGACCGAGAGCCTTGAAGATTTCCGCCCGCCGCGCGAGCACCCTCAGGCTGGTTCGTGTTTTCATGCCTAATCTATTTCGCCAATAAGCGAAATAAGCCAAGCCGGAACCTGCCGCCCCCGTCGGTTGGTAGCGGTGCTCACCGGATCGGCAAGTTGCGCTTATGGTCCGGTGATCCGCTGAGCAGCAATTTGTGTGCCCGGGGTGGGCGGCTCGGTTGTTGGATGGGCTTTTGAGTCCGGCCTGGGTTCAGGGAGTCGGGATTACCCCGGCGGTCGTCGGGCAAAAACCGGCCTTCGCGGAGGGTGAGACCGTCCCTCGTTCCCGTCCGGGAGAATTGTTGACAGGGCTCGGGCGGGTGTGGATGTTCGCCCCTCCTGATTTTACGGCGGCCATAGCTCAGCTGGTTAGAGCACAAGATTGTGATTCTTGGGGTCGCGGGTTCGAATCCCGTTGGCCGCCCCATTCTCGCAGTGCAACGACAACCCATTCCACCTCAATCCGGGCACCGGCGGCCGGCCCCGGGGATGAGAACCCGCGCAGCGGGTTTGTGGAGCAAAGCGGAACGGCCAAGCCCGACGGGCTGGGGGGCGAAGCCCCGAACGCAGTGAGCCAATCCCATTGGCCGCCCCATTTTTCATGGCGAAACTCCGCCTCCTGACCTTCAACATCGCCCATGCGCGCGGGGCGCTGCCCGTGCATCAGGGCCTGCGCTCCGCGGCCAAGCTGCGGTCGAACCTCCTGAAGATCGCCCGGCTCATCCAGCGGCTGGACGCGGACATCATCGCGCTGCAGGAAATCGACGAGAATTCGCGCTGGAGCGGCAGCTTCGACCACCTGACGTTCCTGCGCGAGCACACCGGCCTCCGGCACGGGGCGCACGGCGTGCACAACCGCCGCGGCGGCCGCTACCACCTGAACTACGGCAACGCCTTCCTCTCGCGCTGGCCCGTCCACCACGAGGACACGGTGCCCTTCGGCCGCGGCACCGTGGGGGAAAAGGGGTTCCAGTTCGTGGAGATCGACACCCCGGCCGGCCGGCTGCCGCTGGTGAACATCCACCTGAGCCACCGGTCGCGCGCCCTGCGGCTCCGGCAGGTCGCCCACCTGATGCGCTACCTGGCCGAGCAGCACGCGCGTCGCTCGGCGCACTGGCGCACGCCGGCGCTTGTCTGCGGCGACTTCAACAATCCTTCGCACAAACCCGACGCCACGGCGACTCTGCTGGGCTATTTCGAGCAGACCAACAACTACACGCTGCTGCCCAAGGCCGGCCGCACCTTCCCCTCGGCCTGGCCGGCCTGGGCGCTCGACTACGTGTTCCTGCCCGAGGAATGCCGCGAGCCCCGGGCGGAGATCGTGCGCTCGTGGCTGTCCGACCACCGGCCCGTGCTGGTGGAGTTTTCGCTGCCCTGAGGGCGGGGGCGCGGCAGTTTTCTCTCGACCCCCGGCGTCTGGCTTTCGAACCTGTGATTTCAATGGACCGCATCAGCCAAGCCTTTGCCCGCGCCGGCCGTGAAAAGCGTGCGGCATTCGTGGCCTACCTGTGCGCGGGCGACCCGGATTTCACCACCTCGCTGGCCGCCTGCCGGGCGGTGCTGGACGCCGGGGCCGACGTGCTGGAGCTCGGCGTGCCGTTCTCCGACCCGCTGGCCGACGGCCTCACCAACCAGCTGGCCGCGCAGCGCGCGCTCGACGGCGGCATGACCACTGCCCGCGTCTTCGAGCTGGTGGAAAAGGTGCGCGAGTTCAGCCAGGTCCCGATCATCTTCTACACCTACTACAACCTCGTGTTCGCGAACGGCGTGGAGGCCTACGTGCGCGCCGCCGCGGCGGCCGGCGTGGACGGCCTGCTGACCCTCGACCTGCCGCCCGAGGAGGCCGGGGAGGTGCTCGCGGCCTGCGCGCAGCACGGCCTCAAGACCGTCTTTATCGTCGCGCCCACGACGCCCGCCGCGCGGTTGCCGCGGATTGGCGCGGCGGCGACCGGCCTCATCTACTACGTGTCGCGCGAGGGCGTGACCGGCGTGCGCGACCAGGTGGCCGCCAACATCCCCGAGGCCGTCGCCCGCATCCGCCAGCACACGGCCCTGCCGGTGGTCGTCGGCTTCGGCATCTCCACCTCGGAGCAGGTGCGGCAGGTGGCGCGCGCTGCGGACGGCGTCGTGGTGGGCAGCGCGCTCGTCAACGTCATCCGGGAGAATCTCGACAACCGCGCCGGGCTGCCCGCCCGCCTGCGCATCACCACCGCCGAGCTGGTCACCGGCATCGGTAAGTCCAATTGAGCCCATGAACAAGGTCCGCAAACTCCTCCTGATCGACGACGACGAGCGGCAGCAGCGCCTGGTGCAGATGCATCTGGACAAATTCCGCCGGGAGAAATTTGAACTGGATTACGCCCCGACCTACGAAGCCGGCCTCCAAAAGCTGATGGGCGGCAGCCACACCGTCTGCCTGCTTGATTACCACCTGGATGACCGGGACGGGCTGGACCTGCTGCGGGAGGCGCAGGCCGCCGGCTGCGAGGTCCCGGTCATCATCCTCACCGCGGAGGAAGGCAATGACGTGGACATCGCCGCGATGGAAGCCGGCGCGGTGGATTACCTGGTGAAGAACTCGCTGAATTCCCGGCAGCTGGAACGCGCCATCAGCTATGCCCTGAAGCTGAGCGGGACCCTCGCGCAGCTGCGCCTGCTCGCCCAGCGCGACGGACTGACGGGCCTGCACAACCGCCGCGAGTTCCAGCGCATCCTGCAGGAGGAATGGGACCGCAGCGTGCGGTTCAAGCGACCGTTCTCCCTCGTGATGGTCGACATCGACCATTTCAAGAAGATCAACGACCAGCATGGCCACCAGATCGGCGACGAGGTGCTGCGCCACGTCGCCAGCCTGCTCGCCGGGCAGGTGCGCAACGTCGACCGCGTCGCGCGCTACGGCGGCGAGGAATTCGCCGTCATGATGATCGAGACCGACCGCAAGAGTGCGGTCGAGGGCATGCAGCGGCTCGGCCTGCTGCTCGCCGAGACGCCCTGCTACGTGCAGCAGAACGACCTGACGCTGCCCGTCACCCTCAGCGCAGGTGTCGCCACCAGCCTGAGCGACGCCGGCAGCGCCAGCGAACTCGTCGCGGCGGCGGACAAGGCGCTCTATGCCGCCAAGCACGGCGGCCGCAACTGCATCGTCACTACTGACGGCGAGGTCTTCCCCTACAAGGTGAGCTGAGCCGGGTTTGTGCTGCCCGGTGTAGGGCCGCCGCTTGTCGGCGTGCCGGAGGGCGGGCAATTCGGCCCGGCGTCTAGCGCCGGCCCTACAAGATTCCCGGCACCATGATCCGCAGGCTTTGCGGTTTCAGGGAAATTTCCAGCCGGGCCGTCGTCGCGTGGGGCTCGCCGTCGGTGTGGATCCAACCCGGTTGGGTGCGCTCGATGACAAATGAATCACCCTGCAGGTGGGTCACGGCCGCGCCCCGGTCGATGGAGCCGCTGAACAGCCGCCAGAGCAGCGGCAGGGCATTGAACAAGCCCACGCGCGGCAAGGCGGTGAGGTCGAGCAATCCATCGTGGACGGAAGCGCGAGGCGCGATGTAGGCATTGTTGCCGTATTGGGAGGAGTTCGCGATGGCCAGGGTGAAGGCCTCGACCCGGGCGGATCCTTGGGCGTGGTGGATGGTGTAGCGTTCCGGCTGGTAGGACCACCAGGCACGGGCGCTCGCCTTCAAGTAACCGGTGAACCCCCGCGAAGACAGGGAGCTGAACCGGCTGGCGATCAGCGCCTCGAAGCCCATGCCGGCCGCGCAGAAAAAGGGGAAGCCGTTGATGAGGCCGGTATCAATCGCGAGCGGCCGGCCCTCGAGCAGGGTGCGGAAGGCGCCGTGGCCGGCCTGGTGGATGCCGAGGTGGCGGCCCAGGCCGTTGCCCGAGCCGCAGGGGATGAGCCCGAAGACGGCCGGCGTGCCGGCGAGGGCGGTGGCGACCTCGTTCATCGTGCCGTCGCCGCCGATGGCCACGACCAGCGAGCAGCCCTCGGCCACGGCCTGCGCCGCCAGCTCGGTAGCGTGGCCCGGCCGCTGCGTGGAGACGACGGAGCCGTCGAGCCGGTGCCGGGCGATGAACCCGACCGCCCGGTCGTGCAGGTGCGGACTGCGGCGGTTGCGGCCGGAATGGGGATTGAAGATGAACCGGATTTTCAAGCTGGCGCGTTGCTGGGGGCCGACAATGGTGGATATTGCGTATGGAGCGAGTCATTCATGTTCTCACCGGTTGCACGGCGGTCGGCAAGACCGAGCTGGCCCTGCGCTGGGCCGAGGCCAACCACGCCGAGATCGTCTCGTGCGACTCGCTGCTGTTCTACCGCGGGGCGGACATCGGCACCGCCAAGCCGACCCAAGCCGAGTTCGCCCGCGTGCCGCACCACCTGATCGATGGGTGCGACGTGACGGAACAGATGGATGTCACGCGCTACGTCACCTCGGCCCGGGCGGCGATCGACGGCATCCTGGGCCGGCAGCGCCAGGTGCTGGTGACGGGCGGCAGCGGCTTCTACCTGCGGGCGTTTTTCGGTGCGGTGGCCGATGCTGTCGACGTGCCGGAGGAATTGCGCGTGGAATTGCGCGGCCGGTTGGAGAAGGAAGGCTTGGCCCCGCTCGTGGTGGAGCTGAACCGGCTCAACCCGGCGGGGCTCGGGGCGCTGGACGTCCAGAATCCGCGCCGGGTGCTGCGGGCGCTGGAGCGCTGCCGGGCGTCGGGCCGCACCCTCGCGGAACTGCGGCAGGATTTTGCCGCGCAGCCGGCGCCGTTCGCCGATTTCACGGTGAAGCTGACCGAGCTGGTGCGCGAGCCGGCGGAGCTGGACCGGCGCATCGGGGAGCGCGTGGCGGCGATGCTGCGCGACGGCCTGGTGGCGGAGGTGCGCGGCCTGCTGGGAAAAGGCCTGCAGCAGAACCCGAGCGCGGCCCGGGCCATCGGCTACCGGGAGACAATTGATTTCCTAGAAGGCCGCCTGCCCGAGGCGGAGCTGGGACCGGCGATCGTGAAGAACACCCGGGCGCTGGTGAAGAAGCAGCGGACATGGTTCAAGACCCAGCTGCCGCCGCACCGCCAGCCCGACGCCGCGACCATCGAGGTGCGCGAGCTGTTTGTCTGACTGGTGTGGTGTCCCAGAGATAACCTGCATTCGTAGGTTGGGCTTTATGCCCGACACCAACGTAGTGTCGGGGCAAAACCCGGACCTACAGACAGACGAAATACGAAACATATTTTTGGGACGCCACACTGGCACTACTCCGTTAAGCGCTCCCACAACCAAACCACCAAAAGGTGGTCGCCGGTTTCCACACCGGCGACCGGCATCGGTATGGAAACCGACGCCCACCCACTGCATCGTTCCGGCTTCATAGAGGGGATTTTGGGAGGCGTGGATCGGGTCCCCTCCATCAAGAGGGGTGGGGCAAAGCGACGGGGGTGTGTCGCTCGGGTTTGAACATACCTAACGGAGCAGTGCTAGGGCCGTGGCCCCCGGCGGAGCAGCAGGGTGAGCCCGGCGGCGAAGATGCCGCCCATGACGGTCGTGCCCGCGACGATGCTGATGAGGCAGCCGACGGGGCCGTTCATCTGGCGGTAGAGCTTGATTTCCTCCCGGATGGCGGTCTCGGCGAGGCCGTCGGCGCGCAGCTGCGCGACGCGCCACTCGAGCGCATGGTCCAGCCAGCCCGGGTTGATGAAATTGCTATAGACAAGCATGAACCCGTAGACGATGACCCCGGAGATGAAGGCGGCGTGCAGCCCGGACTTCACGCCCGACCAGAGGCCGAGCCGGCCGTCGGGCGCCGCGTCGCGCCGGCCTTTCAGCAGCAAAAACAGGGTCGTGAGCGGAATGACACAGGAGAAATAGCCGCTGTAGGCGCCGATCTCGAGGCGCGTGGTGTGGAAGCCCAGCAGGAACTCGCCCATGATCCACAGGCAGACGCCCGCGCCGGTGATCAGGCCGTATTTGAGCTCGGGGCGCATGCCGGCTCAGGGTTTGCCGCTGGTGGTCTGGGCCGACTTGATGCGCTGCAGGATGAGGTCTTCGGAGGCGGACACGGCGCCGCCGGGCGCGGCGGGCAAAGCGAGGCCGGCCCCGCCGCCCTGCGCCTGGACGATGAGCTGGCGGGCGGCCGCGACGTTCTGCCCCGACGGGAAGCGGGCGAGGTATTCGTTCCAGATCTCGATGGCCTTCTGGGGCTGCTTCATGTCCTCGAGGTAGAGTCCGCCTTGGTTGAACAGGCTGAATTCATGCGCGGGGTTCATCTTGTGCGCCAGCTGGTATTGGGCGAGGGCGTCATCGGTCCGGCCGGCAAAGCGGTAGGCGTTACCGAGGTCGGTGCGGACGTCGGAGTCATTCGCGCCCCCGCTGATGGCGGCCTCGTAATGCCTGATGGCGAGGAGCCAGTTCTGGTGGTCGTAGTGGAAGTTGCCGAGCGTGCGGTCGGCCTGCGCCGGCGTCTGGCCGGCGGTGAGCTCGGGCGAGGGCACGTGCGAGGCGGGATCGGCGGCGACCGCCGCGCTCGCGGCCGGGGCGGGGGCGTGCAGGCGGGGCGAGAGGGCCAGGTAGGTGACGGTGCCGCCGGCGAGCAGGCCGAAGACGCCTGCGAGCGTGAAGGGCAGCCAGAAGGATTCTTCCCCGGGCGGGGTGGTTGCGGCGGGAACGGGAAGCTTGGATTTGGCCATGGGTCGGCGGATTCAGGAAGCGATAAGGGTTCCGTGAGCCGGTGCAACCTTGGCCGTGAAATGGCGCAACATTTCCGGCGCTTCCACCAGCTGGACGCCCCGGATCCGCGACTTGAGCCCGTTCACGTGGAGCAGCACCTCGGCGAGGTAGTCCACGTGGCTCTGCGTGTAGACGCGGCGTGGGAAGGCGAGGCGGACGAGTTCCATCGGGGCCGGTTTCTCGGTGCCGTCGGGCTGGCGGCCGAACATGACCGAGCCGATCTCGACGGAGCGGACGCCGCCCTCAAGGTAAAGCACGAGGGACAGCGCCCAGGCGGGATATTCCGCCGGCGGGATGTGGGGCAGCATGGCCTTCGCGTCGATATAGATGGCGTGGCCGCCCGGCGGCTGGACGATGGGCACGCCGGCGGCCGTGAGCTTGTCGCCGAGGTAGGCGACGGAGCGGATGCGGTAGCGCAGGTAGTCCTCGTCGAGCACCTCCTTGATGCCGACCGCGAGGGCCTCGAGGTCGTAGCCGGCGAGGCCGCCGTAGGTGGGGAAGCCCTCGGTGAGGATGAGGTTGTTGCGGCACTTGGCGGCGAGGGCGGCATCGTTGAGCGCGAGGAAGCCGCCGATGTTCACCAGACCGTCCTTCTTGGCTGACATAGTGCAACCGTCGGCGAGGCCGAACACCTCGCGGGCGATCTCGGCCGGGGTGCGGCCGGCCTGACCGGGCTCACGCTGCTTGATGAACCAAGCGTTCTCGGCGAAGCGGCAGGCGTCGAGGATGAGTGGCACGCCGTGCTTTTTGCACAGGGCGGACGCCGCGCGGATGTTCGCCAGGCTGACCGGCTGGCCGCCGCCGGAGTTGTTCGTAATGGTGATCATCGCGAACGGCACGCGGCCCTTGTGCTCCACCAGGCAGCGTTCGAGCGCGGCGAGGTCGATGTTGCCCTTGAACGGGGCGACGAGCGACGGCTGCACGGCCGCGGCGCAGCGCAGGTCGAGCGCGGTGGCACCGATGGCCTCAAGGTTGGCGCGGGTGGTGTCGAAGTGCGTGTTGTTGGGCACGACATCGCCGGCGCGGCAGGCGCTGGTGAAAAGGATGCGCTCGGCGGCGCGGCCCTGGTGCGTCGGGATGATGTGGGTGAAACCGGTCACCTCGCGCACCGCCGACTCGAAGCGGAAGAAGGAGCGGGCGCCGGCGTAGGACTCGTCGCCCGACATCATGCCGGCCCACTGCGCCGAGGACATCGCGCCGGTGCCGGAGTCGGTGAGGAGGTCGATGATGACGTCCTCGGCGCGCAGCTGGAAGAGGTTGTGGTGCGCCGCCGCGAGGGCGACCGCGCGCTGGTCGCGGGTCGTGAACCGGATGGGCTCGACCGTCTTGATGCGGAACGGCTCGATGATGGTCTGGAAGTGCATGGGGCTTTTGGCCCGCACGCTAACGCCGGGAGGCGCGCCGCGGCCATGCAAAACGCGCCGCCGCGCCTAGCCCAAAGGACTTATTTTGCGGCCGGAAGTGGGCGTCGGTTTCCACACCGACGCCTGCCTGCGGGCTGCAGCCTTGGCGAAGACCTGTCGCCGATGTGGAAATCGGCGACCACGGGGTGCAGCAAGACTGCGCCCCCACATAAAATCCAACCGCTCAGGGCAGGGTGACGCCGTAGCGCTGCAGCGAACTGCCCTCGATCCGATGCAGCGCGGCGATGGCGGTGTGAAACGTCACCCGGGCCTGCAGCTCGTTCACGCGGTTGGTCTCGAGGTCGTTCTGGGCCTCGAGCACGCGCCGGCTGGTGGACAGGCCGGCGTCGAAGCGGGCCTTCTCCAGCTCGTATTGCCTCTCGCTGAGCCGGGAGGCGAGCGAGGCGATCTTGACGCTTTCCAGATTGGTTTCAACGGAGCGCACGGCGCTGCGCACCTGCAGCTCGATGCTCTGTTCCAGCTGGTGCAGGCGGACCTGCTCCCGGTTGAGGGTGGAGAGGCTCTGGCGGTAGCGGGCCTTGTCGGACTTCTGGCCCCATGGATAGCTGAAGGCGAAATCGACCTGCCAGGAATGGTTCTGCCGGTCGAGGGCGTCGCCGAACGCATCGGAGCCGGTGCCGTTCCGCCCGCTGAGACCGACGGCGGCACCGACGCTGAGGTCGGGCTTGGTGGCGTCCTTGGCGACCTGCAGGTCGAGCTTGAGCTGCTCGAGGGTGGCGACGGAGGCCAGGTAGTCGGGCTGGTTTTGCTTGGCCAGCTGGTAGGAGGAGGCAAAAACCGGGGTGACGACGGTGACCTCGTCGAAGCGCACCGTGCCGACGGCATTGTCCAGTTCGAACTGCCCGATGAGGGCCAGGAGCGCCTCCATGCGGTCCGCGACGGACTGTCCGGCAAGCAGGACGTTGCGGCGGGCATTGGCCACGCCGACCTGTGCTTGCAGGACATCCAGGGGAATGGCGACGCCGGTGTCGAGGCGGGTCTTGGCCTCTTCATGGAGCCGGTTGGCGAGAGCGAGGGAGAAGTTGCGGACGGTCAGCTGCTCGCGGGCGAAGACCAGGTTGTAGTAGGCGTTCTCGGTGTTCTGGATGACATTCAGCGCCTGCGCCTTGAAGTTGAGGTTGGCGATGTCGAAGCCGATGCGGGCGCGGTTGAGGGAGGCCTGGTTCACCGCGGTGCCGAAGCCGCTGAGCAGGTTCTGACGGACCGAGAGGGTCAGGTCGGCGTCGTAGGCCGGGTTGAGCGCGCCGGAGAGCGTGGCCGGGTTGAAGCGGGAGCGATCGAGCCGGCTGCTGGCGCTGAGAGTGGTGCCGCTGTAAAGCTGCTGGGAGACGCCGGCGCGCAGGTCGGAGGAGGTGGTGGAGGAACTGGCGGTGAGGCCGGTGGCGCCGGTGGTGCTCCTGCCGGTGGAGCCGCTGATGGTGAAGACGGGCTGGTAACCGCCCTTGGCGAGCTCGATGCTGTCCTGGGCGATCTGCGGGCTGAAGCGGCCAATCTCGAGGTCGAAGTTCTTCAGCAAAGCCCGGGCGATGCACTGTTCCAGGGTGAGTTCTGGAACCGAAGGAACGGGCCCGGCGGGCGGCGGCGGCACGTCCCCCACGGGCACCTGGGTCACCAGTATAGGCTTGGCGGGGACCAGCGAGGGCAGGTTGTCCTGGGCGAGGACGACAGAACCCGCGCACAACGCGGAGAACAGGAGGACGGCAAGACGGCGGGAGGTCATGATCATGAAAATGGGTGCGGCGACAGGCCTAGGACACACGAAATGTGGTGAAAGTTTAAGCTTTTTGTGACGGCGGCGGCGGGCGGCCGGTTTCAGGAAAGAAAATGCCACCGTTTGGGGCGATGGCAGCGAGGAGATGGGTGGGCGGCGTTATGACGGGATGGACGGCCTGCCCGGGGCCGTTCGGGGGTTCAGCGCGCCGGCGGCTCGATTTTCTTCAATTCGCGCTCCACGAGCCCGCCGAGGTAGGCGTTCTCGTTCGTCCCGGCGGTGAAGAGCATCAGCTGCCGCTGCAACTCGGCGTAGCGCGGGCTGGCGGGCGTGAGGTCGGGAAGTTTCTTGTCCTGCACATAGACGAGGAAGCCCTGCTCCCCGGTGGCGACCATCTCGGACACCTTGCCCGGCTCGAGGCCCTGCAACGCGGTCAGGGCGGGGTAGGGCAGGTCCTGGGGCGGCTGGCGGAGGGTGAAATTCGCGTAGCTTTTCACGGCGAGCTTCTCGGCGACGGCGGTGGCGGCGAATTTCTCGGCGCCGGCCGCAACCGCGGCCTGCAACTGCGCGCGGAGCGCCCGGCCCTGCTCGATGAAGCGCTTGCGCTTCTCGTTGTCGCGATAGTCGGCGGCCACGCGGTCGCGCACCTCGCTGAAGAGGGGCTTGTAGGCGGGCAGGCTCTCGTTCCACAGCAGGACGACAAAGCTGTTGGTCGTCGGCAGCGGGTCGCTGAAGAAACGCTCCTGGCTCAGGCGGGAGATGGGGTCGGCGTAATTGCCCAGCCACGGCAGGTTCGCGGGCGGGGTGTCGGGCGCGAAGGGCGCGACGGCGACCGGGGTGCGGCGGTTGGCGGCGAGAAAGGCGGCGAACTCGGGTGAGTTGGCGGTGAGCTTCTTCTCGAAGAGGGCGACGGTGAGGTCGTTGGCGGCCTTGGCGGCGCCGCGCGCGCTGACGGCGTTCTTCAGGGCGGCCTCGACCTGGGCGCGGACCTTCGGGAAATTGTCGGTGCCGGCGGGCGCCAGCGCGGGCGCGGCATCCTTCTTCTCCGCGTCGGCGGGCACGGGAAAATTGGCGGGATTGGCGTTGTAGAAGGCGCGGAGGTCGGCCTCGGTCGGGGGGACGGGCGGCAGGAACTCCTCGCCCTTGAACTCGATGTAGCTCAGGCGCGGCCGGGCCGGCACATCGTAGCGGAAGGAATTGTCCTCATGGAATTTCTTCAGGATCTCCTCGGTGACGGTGAGGCCGGGGTTGAAGGCGGCGTAGTCGAGTGTGGCGACCTGCACGGTCCAGCTCGAATCCGCGCGGATGAGCTGCTGGCGGATGTCGTTCGCCATCACGTAGCCGGGGCCGCCAAGGATTTTGCCCAGCTGCTCGAGGCGGACGTCGTCGCGCAGCACGCGGTTGACGTCGGCCGGGGTGACGGCGGCGCCGGCCTTGAGCGAGTCGGCGAAGGCGGTGTAGCGCTTCTGGTCGAACGCGCCCGTCTCGTCCTGGAAAAAACGGAGGGTCGGCACGTATTTGGCGACCTGGTCGGCGGTGGGCACCGGGATGTGCAGCTCATCGGCGACCGCGAGGCCGGCGATGCGCTGGAGGGCATACTGCTGGATCTGGGCGCCTTGGAGCGCGGCATAGCCGGCCTTGAGCTGGGCGCTCAGGCTGCCGTCGGTGAACACCTGGCGCGACTGTGCCTCGTTGCCGAGGTTGACGTGGAAGAAGGGGCGCTCGAGAACCCGGTTGCCCGCGCTGCCCACCCCGCCGCCGGAGGTGCTGTAGATGACCACCATGGGGATGCCCATGGCGACGAGGATCATGATGAAGACCAGTTTGAAGTGCCGGTGAAAGTATTTCTGAATCCAGGAGATCATGGAGGAAAGCGGTTGAACCTAGAAAGGGGGGGGCCGCTGTCAATCTGCGAAGCGGTCCGGCCCCGGACGCGGGGGTTCAGCGGGCCGGCTTGACCGGGAAGGGGGCGAAAGTGTTGCTCGGGGCAAGCTCGTCGATCAGCTGGTCGAGGTTCTTGCCGGCGAGCGCGGCGGGGAGGGCCGAGGCGAGGCGCTCATGGTAATGGGCCAGCACGGGGTCGACATGCTCGAGCAGGCCGGCGGTGGGGGCCTCGCCGTAGTTCTCGAACTCCCGGCGGAATTCCTCGAGCGTGATCTGCTCGAGGGGGCGGGCGGGCTGGTAGCGGAGGTCGTTGGGGTCGGCGCCCTCGGCGGGCGGGAGCTCGGTGATGAGCTTGATGTCGCAGAGGCGGTTGAGGCTTTCGTTGAGGATCTGGGACGGCACGCGGATGAGCGACGCGAGCTCGCTGACGCTGTAGGCCGGGGCGGCGACCTTGAACCGGCGGGCGATGAGCAGGAGCACGACCAGCGACATGCTCTCGCGCGTCGCGTGGTTGAGGCTGTGCCACGCGGTCTGGCTGCTGCGGTAGCGGACGTTTTGCACGGCGTAGGTGATCTGCCCTCCGACGAGCACGAAGAACCAGAAGATGTAGAGGCCGATCATCAGGACCGGCATGATGCTGACGGAGCCGTAGAGGCTCCTGGAGAGCACGACGCGCTTGAAATAGAGAAACGCCAGGTAGTTGTTGAGGAAGAGCAGGGTGGTGACGATGACGGCGCCGAGCAGCGCGGCGCTCCAGCGGACGCGCGTGTGGGGCACGAGCCGGTAGAACAGCGTGAGCAGGACGACGAGCAGGAGGACGGAGCCGGACGGGAGCATCCAAACGAAGAGTTCCTTGAGCTGCGGGCCCAGCGGGACCTTCTCGAAGAAGACGTTCAGGAACGCGCCGGCCGACAGCAGGGTGAGCGAGGTGAAGAAGAGCAGGGCGCCCAGGGTGATGACGCTCCAGTAATAGACGATGCGGGCGAGCCAGCTGCGGCCGCGGCGGACGCCCCAGATGTCGTTGAAGGTGTTCTCAATCGTGGTGAACAGGCCGATGACGATGGCAAATAGCGTCAGGATGCCGATGAGCCCGGCGGCGCCGGACCGGGAGCTGATGATGAAGTTGTTGAGGAGCTGGACCATTTCCGGCGCGGGGGCGGGGGCGGCGGCGGTGCCGCCGGCCGGGGGCGGCGCGGCGCGGGGGCGCTCCGCCTCGTCCGCCTTGTCGTATTGCACCACCTGCGGGGCGATGAAGCTGATGACGCGGTTCAGCCCCTGGGCCAGGAGGGCGGGATCGCGGTTGCCCAGGGCGAAGCCGGAGATGAGCACGGCAATGGCCACCAGCGGGCCGAGGGCGAGCAGCGAGCTGTAGCTGAGCGCAGCGGCGCGGATGGCGACGTGGATCTCATGCAGGCCCGAGAGGGTGATCGAGACCACGCGCAGCAGCCCGTAGACCCGGCTCTTCAGCGAAAGGTCGCGGGTCAGGCCCGCGGCCCAGATGTCGTGCGACCAGAGCCGCCGCAGCCGGGACAGGAGCGTGGACAGCGGCATGGCGGGAACCAGGCGGGGCGGCCCCGCGCTCAGGAATACGACATGGTGGCCAGCATGGCCATGCCGCCCAGACCGAGCAGCGCGGCGACGGCCAGCGGGATGTAACTGAGGAAGATCGTGGAGAAATACAACCCGACCGCGCCGGCGGCGACAGCGATCATGGGCGTGAGCTGGCCCTGGGTCATGAACAGGAAGCCGAGGAAGCCGAGGCCGAAGGCCGCGCGGAACCGGACCAGCGGGTAGAGGCTGATGACGCCGAGCAGGAGCAGGATGCCGATGAACGCATCCGCCACGCCGAGGAAGACGAACGGCTTGTCGATCAGCTTGGCGAAGTCCATGGCGATGAGGGCGTCGATGCCCGGAAGGATGAGGGCGGCGGCGCTGAGCAGCGAGATGACGGCGGCGGAGCGCGTGCCCCACTGGGATGCGTTCATCATCGTGAGGCTCTTGTCCTTCTTGCCCTTGGTGTCGTCGGTCTTGCCCTCGGCCGCGGCGAGGAATTCCTGCACCGTGATGGCCGGCGCGCTGTCGGGCTTCTCCTCGTTGATGACCTTGAATTCCTTCTGCTTGAAACCCATCTTCTTTTTCTCGGGCCAGATGAGGGCTTTCAGTTCCGCGTTGCTGGCGATGGTGAGCCACTGCTCGGTCGCGGTGTCGTAGTAATAGGTGTCGGGCGTCACGCCCTTGGCCGGGTCGTTGCTCTCGGCGAGGGAGGCCAGCTGGTCGCGGGAGAACGGGCCGCGGGCCTCAGTATCATTGATGCCGCGGATGTAATATTCCGGACCGGCGGGTTCAGGTGAGCCACTGGACATGGTGGCGTCATGTTGAGGCGCGGCGGGGTAGCGGCAAGTGCGAAGTGCCGCCTTCGCCCGGCAGGCTCCGGCGCGCCAAGGCCGCCGGGGTGCAAGGCCAACTTTAGGGCGGGATCGCGGATCCCGCGTGAATATTTGGGTGGGCGTCGGTTGCCATGCCGACGCCTGTCGCCGATGTGGAAACCGGCGACCACCCTTGCGGGGTCAGCGACCCCGCCCCGCAAAATCACATCCGCTCCAGGTCCGTGCGCAGGCCCAGCAGGTGCAGGCCGGTCTCCAGCACCGTGAGGGTGCGGTGGCAGAGCAGGAGCCGGCGCGCCCGCACGGCCGGATCGTCCCCGATGACCTTGTCGGCGGCGTAGAAGGCGCTGAATTCGCCGGCGAGCTCGTAGAGGTAGAGGCTGAGGAAATGCGGGCGCAGCGTGTTGGTGGCGAGCGCGACGCCGTCGGAGAACTGCACGAGCTTGCGCGCCAGCGCGAGTTCCTGCGGCGTCCCGGGCGCGGTCGCGCCGGCCACGGGCGGGTGCACCGGGTCAAGGCTGGCCTTGCGGAAAATGCTGCGGATGCGCGCGACGGCGTAGAGGAGGTAGGCGGCCGTGTTGCCCTCGAGGGAGATCATCTTGTCCCAGGCGAACACGTAGTCGCTGGAACGATTCTGGGAGAGGTCGGCGTATTGCACGGAGGCGACGCCGACCAGGTCGGCGATGGTGCGCCGCTCGGCCTCGGGAAAGTCGGGGTTCTTGGAGGTGACGAGCGCGAAGGCGCGGTCGCGAGCCTCGTTGAGCAGGTCTTTGAGGCGGATGTTTTCGCCGTCCCGCGTCTTGAGCGGCTTGTTGTTTTCGCCGAGCACGGTGCCAAAGTCCACGTGCTCCAGCTGGGGCAGCTTGCGGCCGGTTTTCTCAAACCATTTCCTCGTGGTAAGGAACAGCTGGTCGAGGTGGTCGCTCTGGCGGAAGTCGATCACGTAGGCGGCGCCGGCCACCTGGAAGTGCTCGCTGCGGTAGAGCACGGTGGCCAGGTCGCTCGAGGCGTAGTTGGCGGCACCGTCCTTCTTGCGGATGATGAAAGGCTGAGTCTTGAAGCGCGGATGCTCGGGGTGAAAGACGACCAGGGCGCCCTGGCTTTCCGCCGCGAGGCCGCAGTCGGCCAGCTCGCGGTAGACGCGGTCGACCTTGTCGTGGTAGAAGCTTTCGCCGAGGCTGACGTCGAACTTGATGCCCAGCTGGTCGTAGATGAGCTGGAAGGCGGCGAGGGAGACGTCGTTGATCTTCTGCCAGATCGCGAGGTTCTCGGCGTTGCCCCCCTGGAGCCTGACGAGTTCCTGCTGGGCCTCGGTGAGCACGGCGGGGTCGGCCTCGGCGGCGATGTGGCCGAGCTTGTAGAGGCGCTCGAATTCCTCCAGCGGCTCGGCGGCGAGCGCGGCGGGATTGAGGTGGCGCTTGTAGGCCCAGATGAGCTTGCCGAATTGCGTGCCCCAGTCGCCAATGTGGTTGTCGCGAATCACCTTGGCGCCGTTGAAGGCCAGCAGCCGGCAGATGGCCTCGCCGATGACGGCCGAGCGCAGGTGGCCCACGTGCATTTGCTTGGCCGTGTTGGGCGACGAGTAATCGACGAGCCAGGTCTGGCCGTGGCGCGCGCTGGCGGCACCGGATTGCAGGTGGGTCTCGGAATCGTAGGTTTGCAGCCAGCTGAGCAGGGCGGAGGGCTTGAGGCGGAAGTTGATGAAACCCGGGCCGGCGAGGGAGAGGTCGAAATGCTCCTGCAGCGCGCCGAGCTGGTCGACGAGCTGCTGACCGAGGGCGCGCGGGTTCTGTTTTTCCCGCTTGGCGAAGGCTAGGGCGCCGTTGGCCTGAAAATCCCCGTTCGCCGGGTCGGCCACGCGCACCTCGGGCTGGAAACCGCGCTCAGCCAAGCCGAGTTGGGCCGCGGCGGTCCGCAGGGCCGAATCGAGATGGCCGGCGACGTTAAAAGGGAGCGACATCGATTGATTGAGGAATTGCGCTTGGCTTTGAGCAAGAAGGATTATTGCGGATTGAAGCTGGTCCCCAAAAGGTGTATTTTAAGCCATGGACACTTTCGTCCTTCCGGCACCAGCGCCGGCCATTTTAGGCTCGACAAAATTGGCAAAACCCATTGCCTCTGCGAGTTTTGCGCCGCACGGCGACATCCCCCCGACACACATCGTGACCTCCATGAGAAAACGTCCCATTCCCACGCGCCGGTTCATCAAGCCGTCGTTTACTTCGCTGATTGAGAAGAAACGCGACGGCCAGGAATTTACGCAGGAGGAAATCCGCTATATCATCGACTCCACCTTGGATGGGGAGATGCCCCAGCACCAGCAGGCGGCGCTCCTGATGGCGATTTACTTCGCCAACATGTCGGCCCAGGAAACGGCGATTCTCACGGAAGAGATGATGCTCTCGGGCGAGGTCATCGACCTGTCCCATATTTCCAAGCCGAAAATCGACAAGTATTCCACCGGCGGCGTCGGCGACAAGACCGCGCTTGTCCTCGCCCCGCTCGCCATGGCCAGCGGTGTCGTCGTCCCCATGATGTGCGGCGTCGAGCAGGAGTATGTCATCACAACCCTCGACAAGCTCTCGGCCGTCCCCGGCTTCAAGAGCCACATGACGATCCCGCACTTCGTCGAACAGCTTGCGCGCGTGGGCGGCGCCATCGCCGACCAGAGCCCCGAGCTCGCGCCCGCGGACAAGATTTTCTACGACCTCCGCCTCGAGACCGGCACCATCCCGAGCCTCCCGCTCATTACCGGTAGCGTGCTTTCCAAGAAGCTCGCCGAGGGCGCCGAGGGCCTCGTCATCGACGTCAAGTGGGGCAACGGCTCCTTCATCCGCGATCTGGAGCAGGCCAAGCAGCTCGCGCGCTCCATGACCCGCGTCGGCCGCTCCATGAAGCGCCGCTGCGTCGCGCTCGTGACCGACATGAACCAGCCGCTCGGCGACACCGTCGGCACCGCCCTGGAGATCAAGGAGGCCATCGCGCTCCTCAAGGGCGAGGGCCCCGAGGACATGAAGGAACTCGTGCTCAAGCTCGGCATGGAGATCGTCCGCCTCGCCGGCGTCGCCGGCTCCACGCTCTCGGCCAAGCAGACCGTGCAGCGCCACCTGACCGACGGCTCCGCGCTCGAGAAATTCAAGGACATGATCAAGGCCCAGGGCGGCGACATCTCCTTCATCGACCACCCGGAGAAATTCCCGACGGCCCGCCACATCCGCAAGCTGCCCGCCCCGAAGCGCGGCTACGTGCACACCATCAACGCCGCCATGATCGCCAAGGGCGTCTCGCTCCTCGGCGCCGGCAAGGACGCCGCCCACCACAACAAGATCGACTACGCCGTCGGCGTCTCGGAGATCAAGAAGGTCGGCACGCAGGTCAAGCAGGGCGAGCCGCTGATGATGATCCACTACAACGACGAGGCGAAGCTCGAGCAGGCGCTCAACTACTTCAAGGACGCCTACCGCCTCGCGCCGAAGCGGCCCATCCCGCCCCCGCTCGTCGTCGAGCGCGTGGCGTGACGTGGGAGGGGCTTTATTTTCCTTGGGTCCAATACTCCGAAGCTTGCTCCGGCTTGGATGAAACGTAGCCACGAGCGTGAGCGAGTGGCTACTGGCTGAGCTGGAAATGAGATTGGCAGGAGGGTATGGCCGTGGTCTTGATCAAATGTCTGGGGGCTTGCCCCGGGGATCTTTACGCCCCGACAGGCTTCAGGCCGGTCCCCGTGGACCGGCTTTTTTCATGGGGAGGGCTCAGCTCCTGCTGAGCCGCGGCCCAGCAGGAGCAGGGCCCGCCAAAAATGAATCGCCCTGTGCACCATTGCGGCTTTCGTGGGCTTGCAAATGGACGACTCCGCCGAAAAGATGCCGATCAACCCCGGCCGTCCCGAGCTGGGCGAACCGCTGCCGCCCGAGCAGTGGTCTAGGCCGTGGGCGCAGCTGAAGTTCGTCTCCTTCCAGCCGGCCATCTTCCCCCGCATGCTCGGCGACGTCTCGCGCGACGCGAAACCCGGTGACCTCGTCTCCGTCTACGACAAGTTCGGCCACCGTGTCGGCACCGGGCTCTTCAACCCGCGCGCCAAGATGCCGCTGCGCGTCGTCGTCCATTCGAGCGAACCCGTCGGCGAGGAGTATTTCGAAACAGCCATCCGCCGCGCCGTCGCGCTGCGCAAGGACATGTTCAAGCTCGACGAGACGACCGACGCCTGGCGGGTCATCAACTCCGACGGCGACGGGATGAGCGGCCTGACCATCGACCGCTATGCCGACGTGCTCTACTGCGATATCTACAGCCTCGGCATGTTCCTGCGGCTGCCGAAATTTCTCCCGCTCCTGCACGAACTGCTCGGCACGAAGCACGTTCGCGTGCACGTCGACCACGACCTTGGCAGCCTCGAGGGCATCAAGCCGTCGCAGATGAAGGAGATCACCGCGACCGCGCCTGACAAGGTGCGCATCCGCGAGCACGGCGTGAAATACGAGGTGGATTTCACCGAGGGCCACAAGACGGGGTTCTTCTGCGACCAGCGCGACAACCGGAAACGCTTCGGCACGCTGGTGAAGGGCATGCGGGTGCTCGACCTGTGCAGCTACACCGGCGGCTTCTCCATCAACGCCATACTGGGCGGCGCGACCGAGGTGACGGCGGTGGACCTCGACGAGGGCTCCATCGCGCAGGGCCGGCGCAACGCCAACCTGAACCAGATTTCGCCGAACAAGTTGAAGTGGGTGCATGCCGATGCCTTCGCCTATGCGCGGCAGATGCAGAAGAACGGCGAACAGTTCGACGCCGTCCTGTGCGACCCGCCGAAGTTCGTCATGACGCGCGAACCGGCCGGCGCTTCCGAGGGGATGAGGAAATATTCCGACCTGAACCAAATCGCCGCCAGTCTGGTGAAACCCGGCGGATTATTCGTCACCTGCTCATGCTCGGGCCTCGTGTCGCTGGAGACCTTCGAGGAGTGCGTCATCAAGGGCGCGCACCGGCTCAACCGCCGGCTGCAGATCTTCGACCGCACCGGCCCGGGCATCGACCACCCGGTATATTCCAACTGTCCCGAAAGCCGCTACCTGAAGGTGCTGTGGTCGCGGGTGGTGTGACCTGATGGAGGATGGGCTTTCCGCCCCGGCCGACTGCTTGACGACGGGCCATTCCTTCGGATGGCGGCTGCGTGCGGTTAACTGATAGGAAACTGGATTAGCGAATTACTCAGGACTCCGGGGATGGGTTTTAACTCATGACCGGCCTCAAAGCCCTCGCCCCTTTCCGCGAATTGACGCTCCTCGTCACCAACCTGCGCCCCGCGCTCCTCCCGCCCGACCAACGCGCCATCCTCCAGCTTCTCTACCTGTGAATCCCCGCGCGGTCACTTTGCCTCCCACCCTCTTCGCGTTTAATAAACCCAAAATGGCCAAAACCCTTTTCCACGAAATCATCGACCGCAAAATCCCCGCGAAAATCGAACACGAAGACGACCGCTGCATCGTCATTCACGACATCGAGCCCCAAGCCCCGTCCACCTGCTCATCATCCCGAAACCCCCCATCCCACGCGTCGGCGAATTCCAGCTGGTGCAGGACGAGATCGCCGCCGTGCTGCAGGCGTGCGGCGCCGCCAACTCAACTGGCCCCCAGGCTGAGCCCCCCGCACAAAAAAGGCCCGATACCAAGTCGGGCCTTTTTGGTTTGGTTAAGTCAAAACACTCAATGCCCCATCGGCGGGTCGTGCCGCACACGACCATCGTCACTGGCATCGCGGATGCCGGTTTTCAGAGTCTTCCACATCCGAGTCATGTCACGCAGCGCGCCTTTGATGAGGAAGAGGGCCCCCACAACAACGACGACAAAAGAGGCATACACATAGACCCTCCAATACATCGACCAACCCGCGTTCGACATCGGCTTGCCGAGCCACCACATGCCGGTGCCGACCAGAAACGCCGCCAGTCCCAATAGCCCCCACGCGATAAGCGCGAAATACAACCAACGATCCATTTTGGTGAAGGCCTGCGTGATATTCAGCACGCGATTGATCACGCCAGGCAACGGCTTGTTCGCCTCATCGAGTTCGCCCGCAATCGCAAACTTCCCCCGATGCAGCAGCTGGTCCAAATTGAATTCAGGCTGACGTCGGAGCACGCGATCCAGCAGCGATACGACCACAAAAAGCAGTGCGCTCAAAATCGTGATAAAGAACCCACGCACCGCACCTGTTTGGGTAAAAACTCCAGGCATCACCGCAAGCGCCTCACTCAACCCCCGCCAGAAACCACTTTGGGCGTAGACAATTTTACCGCCGATGTTTTCCACCACGAGCTCGGCATCAGGATCGGTCTTCTTGAGTTCATCCATCGACTGCACGCCGACGTAGGATTTTTTGACCTGACTCCACGCCACTTGAAAAGCCGTCGTCTGGCCGGCGGCAATCTTGTGGGCCTCATTGCGCACGAAAATCGTGTGCTCGCTCCACCTCACCGAGCCACCCTGCACCGTCCATTGATCTCCAATCACCGAGCCATTGCGCTCCAAACCAAAGGCCACGATCGAGAGTAAGGCTCCGCAAATCGCCGAGGCCCAACAGCCGAGCGTCGTCGCCTTTCGCCAATAGAGCGCGGCAAAGAACGGGATATAAATCCCCCCGCCCACGGCCGACCAGATAAGCGAAAAATACATCGAGATGTCCTGCTTCTGCTCAAACCCGAGCCCAAAGAAACCGACAATCAACGCCACCATCACGACCGAACCACGCAGCAGCCAGATGTGCGTGTTGCCCCCGAAAGCCTCTTTCCGAAACGGCAACACCACGTCCTGCACAAACATGCCGCCAAACTGGAGATAGTAGGCGTTGTCCGTGCTAATGTAGGCCGCAAACATCATCGCCGCAAACGCGCCCACCATGCCCATCGGCATGATGACCGAAAGCGCCATCGGCACCGTCAATTCACGCTGCATTTGCACGGATTGTCCCACCAAACTCGCCTGCACTTGCTGCGTCACCGCCTGATAGTCCGGCAGCTGCATGATCGCGTAGACAAACACCGGAGCCAAATAAAGCGGAACATAAACCACAATCTCACGCAAACGGGCCAACACCCCCGCCATGCGCGTTTCATGTGGGGTAATCCCCGAGCTATTCGACGCCTGATTCCACCCGCCGCACGACCAGATGAAGACGATGTTAAACGCGTAGATCAGATAAAAAGTCGCGTTATAGTTCTTCACGCTGCCCGTCTCAAACGGATTGAGCTTGGATTCACCCACCCCCGTGTGGGCCAAGCCGCTCATCAGCTGCGACCAGTCGTATTTCCAAAGGAAAAACCCCGCCAACAGTGCCACCACGCCAAAGGTGAAAATCGCCTGAAACGTGTCCGACAAGATGATCACGATCTGCCCGCCGATGAAGGCCGACGCCGTCGCCAGCGTGATGAGCGAGACAAGGATGACCTTGTAAGTCGCGATCTCAAAGCCCAGCAGCACCACCGTCGCCGGCAAGTGCAGGAAGTGTTCAAAAAAATGTGCTGCCGCCACCGGGAAAATCGCCAACCCCGCCACCCCGCCGATAAACGAAATGATCCCGGCAAACACGCGATAGTTTCGGCTATAGCGCGCCTCAAACAACTGCGCCTGCGTCAAAATACGCGTCGCCCGCCACCGATAAGCCACCCAGCCCGAAAGAGCCACCGCCAGCCCGACCGGAATCATGAGTTGGTTCCACCACACATGGGAGAGGCCCGCCTCATAGCTGCGCTGAAACTCCTGAATCACCTGAATCGCGCCAAGCGCACTCATTGCGCTCGCCGCCGTCAGCACATAGCGACCCGCGCAGCGATTCGCGACCATGTAGTCGGCTACGCTCCGCGTCAGCTTCGACGCCTTATACATGAAAACGGCCAGCGCCGCCATAAATCCGATCAGGATGGTCCAGTCTAACATGCTCATGAGGTGATTGGTGTTGGGAAACTATAGCAGTGATGCGCTCGCGCGCATGCGACAAGCAACAATCGCGATGACGCACATTACCGTAAAATCCAACCCGTTTCCGCACGAAGGGTAACTGGGCGACCGGCGTTAGCGGGTGATGTGATTCGGGGTGGTGGCGAGCCGTTGCCGTAGTTTTTCGAGTTTAGCGGTGGCACGGCGGGCGTCGTTTTCGCGGCCGAGTTGCCGCAACACCGTCACCAGTTGCTCATAGAACTGCGGGTCGTCGTCCTTCAGCGCGATGGCCCGCCGCAGGCTCTTTTCCGCGCTGGACCATTCGCCCTGCTCCTGCGCCCGCTCGGCGAGACGCTGGTGGTAATAGGGATTGTGTTCACGGATGGCCTGGGCGCGGCGCTCGTATTTCGCGGCGACCTTGAGATCCTCCGCCGAGCCCAGGCTCCGGAGCACGTCGACGTATCCGTCCAGGGCGAAGGTAAAGCTGGAGTCGGCCCGCAGGGACCGCTCGTAACAGGCGCGGGCCTCGGCCAGGTTCCCGAGACGCCGATGGACTGTCGCCAGGTTACACCAGGCGCCGGCGAACCCCGGGTCGGTCCTGGTCGCCAGGGTCATATACCGCTGTGCTTCCGCGGTATCCCCATGCAACAATTCAAAGAAGCCCGCGGCTTCATAAAACTGGGCAAAGGCCCGTGCGTCACTGATCACTTGCATGTCGGAGGAGTTGGATCGCGCGACGGGATCCGGCTGCAGATCGATGAGAAAGGCTTCCTCGCCGGTTTCCACCCGCGCGTTGATGTGCCGGATCGAGACGACGAGGTTGCCGAAGCGGTCCCACCGTTCTGCCGTGGAGGCGTTTTGGAAGGAAGCATTGTAGCCGAATTCGCGCGCGACCGCGACCACGAGAAAGGCGAAACTCACGCAATTGCCCCGCCGTTGCCGGAAGGTCTCCCGCGCGTCGAACGTGCCTGCGCCGTCATAGGTGAAATTCAGCCCGTTCGGCTGGAGGATCGACTCCAGCAGCGCGCGCAGCTGGTCCCGGCCCTGGCGGTTGGCCAGCATCCGTTCGCCAAAAAAGCGCCGCATCGGCTCGTCTATTTTCAACAGTTCGCCCGGGTCGGTCGGGGCGTGATAGGCCGCTGCCGGCGCCGCCGCTGCTTCTTGTCCCCGGCCGTTGACCACCGCGAGCCCCGAGAAAAGCAACGCGCCGGCCACGGCGCAGGCTTTGGTGTCGGGGAGGCGGATCATGGTCGTGCGGCTGACCGGGGATGTTTTTTATGGTGGCAGTCTACGCCACGGGCTTGGGAGCGGGGAGGGGTTTCAAGCCCTGACTATACCACCCCTGCTCCCGGATGATCAGCATGATTTGCCGTATATGAAGCGGAATTTGCCGGTCATGATCCGCCGAGCGACGGAACTCCGGCCGCCCCGGCCCGGCGTGGGCCATGATTTTTCGATCTGCTTCGGATGCCGTCCCCTTGGCCGGCGCGGTCTTGCCCCATTCCAAGATGGACAACGCCGGCCGCTTTCGAACCATCACGGGCCAAGATGCACCGCCTGCAACACCTGTTCGACCAGAACCAAGCGTGGGCCGAGGCCATCACCCGGCGGGACCCGGAATTTTTCCAAAAGCTCTCCGGTCAGCAAACGCCGGAATATCTCTGGATCGGCTGCTCCGACTCGCGCGTGCCGGCCAACGAGATCATCGGCCTGCTGCCCGGCGAGGTTTTCGTGCATCGCAACATCGCGAACGTCGTCGTGCACACCGACCTGAACTGCCTCTCGGTGATCCAGTTCGCCGTCGATGTGCTCAAGGTGAGGCACATCATGGTGGTGGGCCATTACGGCTGCGGCGGCATCGGCAAGGTCATCCGCTGCGAGCGCGTCGGCCTGGCCGACAACTGGCTGCGGCATGTGCAGGACGTGCGCGAGAAGCACGAGGGCTGCCTGCACCGCCTGGCCGACGACACCGCGCGCAGCGCGCGGCTTTGCGAACTGAACGTCATCGAGCAGGTGGCCAACGTCTGCTCGACCACGATCGTGCAAGACGCCTGGACCCGCGGCCAGGACCTGACCGTGCACGGCTGGATCTATGGCCTGAAGGACGGCTTGTTGCGCGACCTCAAGGTCTCCGCCGGCAGCGCCGGGGAGTCGGCCGCGGCCTACCGGGCGGCGGTGGCGGCGTTGGGGTAGGGGATTGTCATCGCGAGGCGCCTTGCGCGCGGTGGCGATCGAGCGGGATTGCTTTGTCGCTACGCTCCTCGCAATGACGGGAAGTAGTAAACCCGCGGCGCAAAACCGCGGGTTGGTTGAAGAAGCATGAAGCTTATTGCTTGCAGCC